>Ga0315336_1000197_pt1 | contig 236483 bp, 216 predicted proteins | sample ASW5metaG_FD_204512 | JGI IMG/M metagenome (GOLD analysis project Ga0315336, IMG submission 204512) | Ammonia-oxidizing marine archaeal communities from Monterey Bay, California, United States - ASW #5 | ecosystem: Environmental > Aquatic > Marine > Intertidal zone | place: USA: California...
TCTCGGCGGGTTTGCTTGCGCTTGCCGGCGTACTCAAAGTCGGAAAAGCTCATCTGGCTCATGGGCGGCTCGGATCAGGTGTTGCGGGGATTCTCGCATAACTGAAGGCTTGTTCGGAGATTCCCTAAACAACGGGCACGCGCGATTTCATTCGTGATCAGCGCATTTCCGATAGGGGCAATCGTCGCCGCATTGGCTGCGAAGTTCATGTTGCCCGAATGGCGTTCTATGTTTTTGTTGTCAGGGGTCTCGGTGCTCTTGCCTATTCTGTATGTGTACTTCCTTATACCCGAATCGCCCGCCTGGCAAGCACAACGGCATTCGGTTACTGAAGCCACTTCCCGTATTTCAGTGCGCGAAATTTTTGCACCGGCACTGCTTCGTTACACGCTGTTTGGCTCATGTGCAGCGAGCTTCGCTTTATTGGGGTCGTGGGGCGTAAGTACATGGCTGCCCACTTACCTCATGCAAGACAGGGGGCTGGGCTTGGCAGCCATGACCAGCTTCATGGCGGTCCTGCATTTGGGTAATTTTGTTGGACTGAACATCTTCGGATTCATTGCGGATCGCATCGGCAAGCGGCTGACCATTGTCATATCGCTGTTGCTCACATCGCTGATGGCCGTTGTGTACGTCTACACGCCGGAGGCGCAATGGCTCATCTGGATTGGTGCGGGCTATGCCTTCTTCATGGTGTTCGCTGGGTTGTTTGGCTCTTACTTCAGCGAAATGTATCCGATACGCGTGCGAACACTGGGTGCGGGGTTCTGTTTCAATGCGGGCAGGGGACTGGCGGCATTCGCGCCGGTACTCCTCAGTGGTATTGCTAGTTTCTACAGCCTTGCCGCTGGATTGATGGTGTGTGCAGGCTTCTACGTTATCTCTGCGATCTTCGTCATCGCTATGCCCCAAAACCCTGTAATGGCAGATGACGGCCATAAAGCCAAAGGCGTTCTGCCAGGGCAAGAAGCGATCAATTAAGGTTAATCTCGCGCATTGCGCCCCGGGTCCCAGGACTCGGGGCTTTTTTTTGCCTTAGTGAAAGCCAATTATGGGAAGGTCATAATAAAATCGGATAGTGGGAATAATGAATATTTGCTTCATTTATTGATCGTCGCGCCTGAAGATCTTGGTCAGACAACATCAATAAGAGGACAACCCTCATGATCAACTTGCACGATATTCGTTACGTCAGGCTGGGCACGGCCAACCTGGATGATGCAAGGCGCTACGCCACTCAGATTCTGGGCCTGCAGGTCGTGCGTGAAGCGCATGGCGCCATCTACTTCCGTTCCGACAGTCGCGATCACACGCTCTGCTATTACGAGGGCGATCCCCACGAGACCACCACAGCCTTCGAGGTGAGGACCGCGCAGGATCTGGAAGACGCAGCCATCCTGCTTGAGCGTAACGAATTCAAAGTCCAGCACGGCTCGCGTGAGGACGCTGAAGTGCGTTATGTCGACGACTTCATTCGTTTCAAAGACCCTAGCGGCAACAACATCGAGCTGGTGCTGCGCCCTCATGCCAGTGGTCGCAACTATTTTCCGAGCCGAGATGCCGGCATCACCGGCTTCAGTCATATTGGTTTGCGCACCATGAATCCTCGGCGCGACGAGTTGTTCTGGACACAGCTCGCAAACGCCCGGGTAAGCGATCGCATCGGCGAGGCACCGCTGCTACGCATCGATGAAGTTCACCACAAGATTGCGCTTTTCCCGTCGTCCCACGCTGGGGTACAGCACATCAACCATCAGGTCGAGTCGGTGGATGACTTGATGCGTGCCTATTACTTCTTGGTCGACCGGGGGATTCGCATCCTCTTCGGCCCAGGGCGCCATCCGACCTCAGGCGCGATGTTCCTGTATTTCGAAGGGCCGGATGGCATGACCTACGAATACTCGACCGGCGTCAGCCTCATCCCTGCGGAGAAAGATGCTAGCCACCAGCCACGGCAGTTCTCGGCGACGAACGAATCCTTCTGCGCATGGGGCGCAAAACCTGACATTCCAGAGTTCAAATCGTGAATCAATTTCCAATACCCAGCGGCGATGCGCAGCGACAGGTGCGCATGGCAGCGCGAGCGCTGGCGCGGGCTGGCCTGGTCCATGCGTATGGGCACTGTAGCCTTCGCCTGGATGATGAGCATTTCCTGGTATGCGCGGCACGCCCCATGGGGCTTATCAGAGCAGGCGAACCCGGGGTCGTGGTGCCAATTAACGGGGAGTTACCCGAAGGTGTGTTGGGTGAAGTTCGTATCCACCAGCAGATTTACAGCCGCCGCCCCGATGTCCGCGCAGTGATACGGAGCATGCCCGCCCAAGTCATGGCGCTATCCTGCGCCCGGCTGACGCCGCAAGCCCGGCACGGGATGGGCAGCTATTTCAGCGCTCCGATTCCCTTGTGGGATGACCCTCAGTTGCTGCGCAACGAAGCACAAGCCAGCGCGCTGGCTGACCAGTTCGGGAACGGGAACGCATTGGTAATGCGTGGTAACGGCGCCATCGTTGCTGGCGTATCGCTGGTCGAAGCGTTGACGTTGACCTGGTACTTGGAAGACGCCGCGCGCATCGAGTTGCAGTTGCACAGTGCTGGCCTTGCCGCTGAGGGACCGGTGCTCGATGCACAGGCACGTGCCCAGCGGGCTGTCACCACCGGCCGGATCTATGAGCGCATGTGGGACTACCTCACCGCAGCTGACCCCGAATACCGCATCCCCTCTCTCTAAAACAAGAAGGAATACCGTATGCCTGCGAAAGAATTCCGCCATTTCATCAATGGTGAGTGGGTGTCCAGCACCCGCACATTTGAAAATCGTAACCCTGCAGACAATAGCCTTGTCGGGTTGGTGCACGAGGCAAACCAGGAGCAAGTCGATGCTGCCGTACGCGCTGCGCGCAATGCCTTAAAAGGCCCTTGGGGCAGCATGACGGTGGCGCAGAGGACTGCGCTGCTGCACAAAGTTGCAGAAGGTATTGAGCGTCGTCATGACGAGTTCGTCGCGGCTGAAGTTGCCGATACCGGTAAACCCCGTGCGCTTGCTGGCCACCTGGACATCCCACGCGGGGCGGCCAACTTCAAAGTGTTCGCTGACCTGATCAAAAATGTGCCCACTGAAAGCTTCGTGATGGACACACCAGATGGCGGCAAGGCAGTCAACTATGCCGTGCGCGCTCCACGAGGCGTGATCGCAGTGGTCTGCCCATGGAACCTGCCGCTGTTGCTCATGACCTGGAAGGTCGGCCCGGCCCTGGCCTGCGGCAATACCGTGGTGGTGAAACCTTCCGAAGAAACACCCGCAACAGCCACGTTGCTTGCCGAAGTGATGAACGAGGCAGGTGTGCCACCTGGCGTGTACAACGTTGTGCATGGTTTTGGTGGCGATTCTGCCGGTGCCTTCCTGACAGCCCATCCCGAGGTTAACGGCGTGACGTTTACCGGCGAGACCGGCACCGGTGAGATCATCATGAAAGCGGCCGCCAATGGTATCCGCCCCGTATCGCTGGAACTGGGCGGCAAGAACGCCGGCATCGTATTCGCCGACGCAGATCTTGAAAAAGCCGTCAAAGGTTTAGGTCGTGCCGTGTTCGAGAACAGTGGCCAGGTCTGTCTTGGTACCGAGCGTATCTACGTGCAGCGCCCGTTGTTCGAGCGCTTTGTCGCTGCTTTCAAGGCGCATGCAGAAAGCATCAAAGTTGGCGACCCCAACCAGGCCGACACCAACATGGGGCCAGTCATTTCGCTGGGTCACCGCGAGAAGATTCTCTCCTACTGCCGCCAGGCCGTTGCCGATGGTGCAACAGTGGTTCACGGCGGCGGTATTGCGCAGGTGCCGCCGCATCTGGCCGAAGGCGCTTGGTTTGAGCCGACCATTTGGACTGGCCTTGCAGAAACCTCTGCCGTGGTCCGCGAGGAAATCTTCGGCCCAGTGTGTCATATCGCCCCATTTGATACCGAAGAAGAAGTGGTCCGGATGGCAAACGACACCCCTTATGGCCTGGCTGCCAGTGTGTGGACGCGCGACTTGCAGGTAGCCCACCGCTTGGGCAGTGCGCTCGATGTGGGCATTTGCTGGATCAACTCATGGTTCCTGCGTGACTTGCGTACCGCCTTCGGCGGCGCCAAGCAGTCCGGTATCGGGCGTGAGGGGGGCGTTCACTCGCTTGAGTTCTACACCGAACTGCGCAATGTCTGCGTGCGGCTGTAAGGAGCCATCATGAACAAGCAAGAAATCGAAAAGCTCGGCCTGCAGCTGCATCAGGCCTTGACTGACCGCCAGGCAGTCGCGCCGTTGACCGAGCGCAATCCCGACATGACGCTTGAGCAGGCTTACCAGGTCCAACTGGCAATGATCCAGCATCGTCTCGAAGGAGGCCAGAAGGTCATCGGCAAGAAGATCGGCGTCACCAGCCAAGTGGTCATGGACATGCTCGGTGTCGATCAACCGGACTTCGGCCACCTGCTTTCGGACATGCTCTATGTCGATGGCGCTGCGATCTCTCTGGACGGTTTGATCGCGCCTAAGGCTGAAGGCGAAATTGCCTTCGTACTTAAAGAGGACCTGCGCGGTCCAGGCGTCACCGTAGCCGATGTACTGCGGGCCACCGCCTATGTGATGCCATGTTTTGAAATCGTCGATTCGCGCATTCGCGACTGGAAGATTCGTATCCAGGACACTGTTGCGGATAACGCTTCCGCAGGTGCGTTCGTGCTGGGGGGGCAGGGTGCCGCACCGCGCGACGTCGATCTGGCCTGTGTCGGCATGACCTTGGAAAAGAATGGTGAAGTTGTCGCAACCGGCGCTGGCGCTGCTGCACTGGGGCACCCGGCGAACGCTGTTGCTTGGCTAGCCAACAAATTGGGGCAGCTGGGTATCGGGCTCAACAAGGGTGAGGTGATTCTTTCCGGCTCACTCGCCGCCATGGTCCCGGTTCAACCTGGCGATCAATTGCGTGTATCGCTCGGCGGCATCGGCTCCGCCTCTGTCCGTTTCGTTTGAAGGAACTCTTATGAATCTCTCTCCAAGCACCATTGCCCAACTCGCCGAACACTTGGAAAACGCTGAACTCAAGCGTGAGGCGGTAGCGAAGATCACCGACGCTCACCCAGACATGGACTGGGAAGATGCCTACGCGATCCAGGATGCGATCCGGCAGCGCAAGGAGGCGCGCGGTGTGCGCATTTCGGGCCTGAAGATGGGCCTGACTTCCTTTGCGAAAATGAAACAAATGGGCGTAACTGACCCTATTCACGGATTCCTCACCGACTACGGTTCATGCCTTGATGGCGCCGCCATTGATGTCGATAGTCTGATCCACCCCAAAGTGGAAGCCGAGATCGCCTTTGTGCTCAAGCATCCGCTGAAAGGCCCGGGCGTGCACGTTGGCGACGTACTGGCTGCCACTGATTTCATTCTGCCGGCAGTCGAGGTCATCGACTCGCGCTACGAGAACTTCCGCTTCGATCTCAAGAGCGTCATCGCTGATAACACGTCCTCGGCGCGATTCGTCACAGGCGGCCAGATGAGCGGTGTACAAGGCATCGACCTGAAATGCCTGGGTGTCGTCCTGGAGAAGAACGGCGAAGTCGTCGCGACTGGCGCTGGCGCCGCCGTACTGGGCCACCCGGCCCAGAGCGTAGCGATGCTGGCCAACATGTTGGGCGCCAAGGGGCGTGAGCTGCCTGCCGGCTGCTTCATCATGACCGGAGGTATTACCGAGGCCATCGCTGTTGCAGCAGGGGACAACATCACCGTCCGCTACCAGCACTTGGGCAGCGTCTCCATGCGTTTCACCTCTTCCAGCCAACGTTGATTCGGAGCCGGCCATGCCTATCGCCATGATCCACCTCGCCGAAGGGCGTAGTGAAGAGAAAAAGCACGCATTGTTGGTCAGCGTCACTCAGGCCATCGCGCACAGCCTCGAAGTGCCAGTCGACAGCGTACGCGTGTTGTTGCAGGAAATCCCAGATACGCAGTGGGCCGCAGGTGGCAAGACCCTGGCCGAGCGCCGGCGCGGTAATGCCTGACCCAAGACTGTGTCACTAGAGGAAAAAACAACAATGAGTAATCCAATCAGCGTCGCAATCATTGGTTCCGGCAATATCGGCACCGACCTGATGATCAAGATCCTGCGCAATGGCAAACACTTGAAAATGGCCGCCATGGTCGGCATCGACCCGGCCTCCGACGGCCTGGCCCGTGCTGATCGACTGGGGGTAGCCACCACGGCTGGCGGTATCGACGGCTTGCTGGCACTGCCCAACTTCAAAGATATTCGAATCGTCTTTGATGCCACCAGCGCAGGTGCGCATGCACACCATAACGCGGTCTTGCAACAACATGGTGTGAAGGTGATCGACCTGACGCCTGCGGCAATCGGCCCCTATACCATCCCCGCGATCAACCTGGACGTCGAGCTGGATGCGCCGAACATCAATATGGTGACCTGCGGTGGGCAAGCCACTATCCCGATGGTGGCAGCGGTATCGCGTGTGGCCAAGGTGCACTACGCAGAGATAATTGCCTCGATCAGCAGCAAATCTGCAGGTCCAGGCACCCGGGCCAACATTGATGAGTTCACCGAAACCACGTCGCAGGCAATTGAAAAACTCGGTGGTGCACAGCGTGGTAAAGCCATCATTGTGCTCAACCCCGCCGAACCACCCCTGATCATGCGCGACACGGTGTTCGTGTTGTCCGAGCCTGGAAGTCAGGACGAGATTGAACGTTCGATCGAAGATATGGTTGCCAGCGTACAGAGCTATGTACCGGGCTATCGGCTCAAGCAAAAGGTTCAGTTCGAGGTCATTCCCGAAGATGCCCCGGTCAATGTTCCAGGCCTGGGCAAGCTCAGCGGCCTGAAAACCTCGGTATTCCTCGAGGTAGAGGGCGCCGCCCATTACCTGCCAGCTTACGCAGGCAACCTCGACATCATGACCTCGGCCGCCATGGCATGCGCCGAGCGCATTGCAAGTACTCGCATGAACGCAGAGGGCTGAAGCATGACAACGCAAAAAAAAATCTACATCTCGGACGTGACTCTGCGCGACGGTAGCCACGCCATTCGCCATCAGTACAGCCTTGAGCACGCACGGAAAATCGCGCAAGCCCTGGATGATGCTCGGGTAGATTCCATCGAAGTAGCCCATGGCGACGGTTTGCAGGGTTCTAGTTTTAACTACGGGTTTGCTGCCCACAGCGACCTGGAGCTAATCGAAACAGTGGCGAGTGTGACCCGCCACGCGATGATCACCACGCTGCTGTTGCCCGGGATCGGGACAATTCACGATCTCAAGGACGCCTATTCAGCGGGTGCCCGCGGGGCGCGTATTGCGACTCATTGCACTGAAGCCGATGTTTCTCGACAACACATCGAATACGCCAGAAAGCTGGGCATGGATGTTGTCGGTTTCTTGATGATGAGCCACATGCAGACACCGCAAGGGCTGGCGCAGCAAGGCAAGTTGATGGAGAGCTACGGAGCAAACTGCATTTATGTGGTCGACTCAGGCGGTGCACTGAACATGACTGATGTGCGCGATCGCTTCAAAGCGCTGAAAGATGTGCTTGATCCGCACACGCAAACCGGGATCCATGCCCACCACAATCTGAGCCTCGGCGTGGCCAACTCCATTGTCGCGGTGGAGGAGGGATGTGATCGCGTTGATGCAAGTTTGTCGGGAATGGGCGCTGGGGCCGGCAACGCGCCTTTGGAGGTTTTCATCGCCGCCGCCGAGCGGTTGGGCTGGAATCACGGCACCGATCTCTACACCCTGATGGACGCTGCCGATGACATCGTCCGCCCCCTTCAAGATCGACCGGTGCGAGTTGACCGCGAGACCTTGGCGCTTGGCTATGCGGGCGTTTACTCAAGCTTCCTTCGCCATGCAGAAGCAGCGGCCAAACGGTATGGCCTGAGTACTGTGGACATTTTGGTCGAGTTGGGCCGCCGGAAAATGGTTGGAGGCCAGGAAGACATGATTGTCGATGTTGCCTTGGATCTGACTCGACGTTGATTGGTGGATACGTGCAACAGTCTTTGGTGTTTTTACGGGATTGTCCGTCTTGGTCACTCAAAATAGAGTGAAAAAAAACAACGAGGATGTGTTCCATCATGGCTGATCTAAAAGACCGAAACATCATGCTAACTGGGGCGTCAGGCGGCATTGGCCGTGCCTCTGCACTGGCCTTTGCCGAAGCCGGCGCAAGGCTTGTATTGGTAGATCGCGATGTTTCGGGTCTTGAAGAGGTCCACAGCGCTATTACTTCGACGGGCGGCAAAGCTTACTCAATCGTATGTGATATCACGAATGAAGAGGCTGTTGCCGCTGCGGTCGAGGAGGTCGTTGCTCGGTTCGGCAAGCTCCATGGTGCGTTTAACAATGCCGGCGTCGAGCAAAGTAACTTGCCGCTTCATGAGATCTCGTCTGCCGCATGGGAGCGCATTGTTCGCATTGACCTGACGGGTGTTTTCTACTGCATGAAGTATCAGGTTCGCGCCATGCTGAACAGTGGGGGTGGCTCAATCGTGAACACCGCGTCTGCATTAGGCGCGGTAGCAATTGCGGCCGCTGCTGATTACGTAGCAGCCAAGCACGGCGTGATTGGTTTAACCAAGGCGGCTGCGGTTGACTATGGCACGCAAGGCATCCGCGTTAACGCGATCATGCCGGGTGTCATCGAAACGCCGATGATCGTACGGGCCTCACAAGACCCGAACTTCGCCAAGCAGTTTTCGGCATTGCGCGAGCGCCACCCGATCGGCCGTCTAGGCCAACCAGAAGAAATTGCCAAGGCGGCACTATGGTTGCTGTCGGACGACGCGAGTTTCGTAACCGGTACATCGCTGGCTGTCGACGGCGGTTACCTCACCACTTGATGGAACTGCTCGCGGCCTTTGTATTTTGAATGTCATCGACCGGCAACGGTCGCCCAAGGTTGCCTTGCTAATTTACCAACGGCAGCAGATCTAATTCAGAAGTAAATGGAGTCTTTCATGATTAATGTAGGTCGTCGTATCCAAGTAAACGCTGAACCCGATGCGGACGGCGTGCGCCTGAACCGTAGCCAGGTGTGGGAAGGCCTGGTCAGTAAAGCGCGAAACGCCGTTCCTTTTGTATCGGCCATCACCGAATGCAACATCGTCGAAGACAAGGGCGATCGCTTCATTCGTGAGGTGCTGTTGCACGGCGAACGCCTGCAAGAACTGGTCATCCTCACCGAAGAGCAGCAAGTCGAGTTCGTGCGCCTGTCTGGCAACGCGCGTGGCATCATCAAGAACGTCATCGAAGAAGAAAACGGCGAACTGTACCTGCGGTTTACCTTTGATTTTTCCTTGCCTGGCGCCAAGCCTGGCAGCGAGGAAGAGACTGCATTTGCAGAAGGGATGCAGAAGTCTTACCTGGGCGCCGTAAAGAGTACCTTGGATACTATTCGTAGAAAGGTCAAAAAGGCCGCCTGAATAGCGGTGATCTGATAAACGCTCAAAAACAAAAACAAAAACAAAAAATGAGGATTGCCTTGCGATGAAACATGAACTGGCAGGTATGTTTGAAGATGTAGACCGGATGTCCATCGATGGTTTTTTGAGCTATCTGACGGATGACGTTGTATTTCGTTTCGGAAATGCCCCTGAGCTCCGCGGCAAGCAGGCCGTAAGGGAGGCAATCGAGCTGTTTTTCAGTGGTATTGCCGGTCTCAAACACGATCTCCAAGGTGTTTGGCGTGAAGGAGATACCACTGTCTTACGTTTTGATACGCACTATACCAAGCACGATGGTGCCATCCTCTCCGTGCCGTGTTGCGTCGTTGTACAGTTCAATGCTTCGCGTTTGATCCACGACTATCGAATCCACATCGATATTTCATCTCTGTTCAGCACCGCCTCTGTCGACACCGTGCAGTTGCAGGCGACTGCTTAGAGTACCAAGTGGTTGCACCGCGCTTGTCGGCTAAAGTCCACGAATACTTTGCCGGGGAGCGCGGTGTTTTGGTTTCAGCGCACCTGAAGGCGTTGTGATGAAAGATTTGAACCTCCTCTATACCTTCGAAGCGTTATGGCGGGACCATTCGGCTTCAATAGCGGCCCAGAATCTAGGGGTCACCCAGGCAGCGGTGAGCGGTTCGCTCAAACGCTTGCGCAGCGAGTATGGCGATAGGCTCTTTACGCTGGTAGGTCGGCGTATGGAGCCGACGCCGTTCTGCATTCACATAGCACCCAGACTACTGACCTCACTGGCCATGGTAAGAGAAGCTGCCTGCCAGATGCCCATGTTTGACCCGCAAAGCTGCGAAAAAGCGTTCACGGTCCGCATGCGTGATGTAGGTGAGGTGGTCTGCTTGCCTGCCATTGTCAGCGAACTCGCGCGTGTAGCGCCGAAGGCGCGCATCCACACTGTGGCGGCGGGGATGGACGAAACCCTGAATGGCCTATCCACCGGAAGGATTGATCTGGCGCTGGGGTTCATGCCAACGCTTCAAACTGATATTCATCGAACGGCCGTCTTTTCGCAGCATTATGTTTGCGCCATGCGCAAGGATCATCCACTGGCGCAGGGGGGCTTAACGCCGGAGGCTTTTGCTAGAAGTGAGCATTTGCTGGTCGAGTCTGGGGGCAGTGGCCATCTGGCGCTTGAACGCGCCATGATCGATGCCGGAGGGAGGGACTGCATCAAAATGAGAATTCCCCAGTATCTGTCAGGTCCTCACCTGCTGCTGGACTCTGACATGATATGGACACTACCCAATGCACTGGGTAAAACCTTGGCGCAATTTTATCCGCTCGTAATATGGCCTCTGCCCCTGCAGGTGCCATCATTCGAGATCGATCTGTATTGGCATGATCGGTTTCACCGCGACCCACAAAGCCGATGGTTCAGAGAAATGGTGGGCAGCGTCCTGCGCAGCCAGCAATCGGTCTGGCAATGACGGTTTTTCCAGGGCAGATTGACGCTGTCCTCCAACTTACGATGACTTGACCTCGTTGCTGTGCAGGCTCGAAGGAGAGTCCTCGGCCGTGAAGATGTGGGGCAGATGCAGGCTCAGGTAGTCGATCAGGCTACGGACAGAGGGCAGCATGCCTTTGGGCTTGGGATAGAGCAAATGGATAATGTGGGTTGCACCGGTCCAGGACGGGATGACCTCCAGATCCTTTGAGTTGACAGATGCCGCAGCAACGGGCTCGGGCAGCAGAGCTACTCCGATGCCATTGACCGCAGCTTCCAGTTGCATGCGTAGGTCGTCAGTGATCAACCGCGGTTGATGACTGATCAGCACGTCTTCACCCTCGTCATCTTGCAATAGCCATCGTCCGACGCCATCGTGTATGTCACCCGGGCGAGAGAGCGTCTCCAAGCCAGACAGGGCATGTGCAGTTGCAGGCCGTCCCACACGATCAAGGTAGCGAGGGCTTGCAACCAAAATCTTCCGAGAGGTTCCCAGGCTTTTCGCAACAAGACCTGCGGTTTCCTCAATTTTTGCACGCGATCGTAGCGCCAGATCGAAGCGCTCTTCGAACAGGTCTACCTCCCGGTCCACCGCGCTCATCTCCAGGCGGACCTTGGGATATTTTTCCATATAACCTGGGAGAAGAGGGGCCAGGTAGGTCTGCGCCATTACTTGCGGACAGCTCAGCCTCACCAGCCCGACGGGTTCACGCCGCAGGTGCTCGACACTTTCATAGGCAGTGTGTGCCCCCTCAACGACCGGTTGGCTGAGGGCATAAAAATGGTGACCTGCCTCGGTCAGCGAGACCTGACGGGTCGTCCGATGCAGCAGGCGTGCGCCCATTCGTAACTCCAGGTGGGCCACATGCCGGCTGAGAAGCGTTTTTTCGATCCCGGTTGCGCGAGACGCTGCAGAAAAACCGCCGTGCTTGACCACCAACACGAAGTAATACAGGTCGTTCAGATCTTTCATGCGTCACCTTTTCCTGCAATCGGACACCCCGTTAGAGGGTGAGGCCGATCGTTGGAGTGAGAGGAGTCGTGGCGTCTGTGACGGCTACGTGGACTGATGCAGTAATGATCAGTCACGCAGGGAGGGGGATAAAGGCGTCTGGGTTGAAATGACTGTTCCATCAGTGGAGCAGTCATAGCCCTGGTGGCTCACTGAGACTCGGTATAAGCCGTCACCGTGGAGGGGAGCGGACCGCGTTTTCGCGTATCCAACCAGTAGAGGGTGCATAGCGTGATTGCAGCCGCCGCCACTGGAACAGCCAGGCATTGGAAAAAAGCCTGGGCATTCCCGGCGGTGGCGATGACCCACGCGCCCATCATGGAACCCACAATCGAACCAGAACGGCCCACCGCCATTGCCCAACTGACGCCAGTGACGCGAGCGGTGGTGGGATACAACGTTGCTGCCACGAGATTCAGGCCATTCTGTGCACCGGCGATACCAAAGCCAATGACAAACACTATCGCGGCCAACTGATAGGCATCCCCCATCATATAGCCAGTAATCGCAACGACGACTGCTGTCACCGAGTACGCAACTGCTAGCACTGGGTAAGGCCCTGTGCGGTCCATCAGCATGGCCATGAGGAGGGCGCCAGCGGTTCCACCCAAGGGCACCATGGCACCGATGCGTGACGCATGGGCAATATCGTAACCTGAATCTTTGAGCAGCGTTGGCAGCCAACTGCTGAGCAGGTAGAAGACAAACAGTGAGCAGAAAAACGAGAGCCACAGCAGCAGCGTGCGAATGAGGCGGCCCTCGATAAAAAGATATTTGACCGGCGATCTTGCCTGGTCATGATCCTGGTCACCGCTGATCGTGATCCCGCTCCAGCTAGTGCGAGTGATTCGCTCGACCACTTTGCGCAGACGCTCTACATGCTTAGCTTTTGAGGCCATGAACTGCACAGATTCTGGCATCAGCCACGCCAGCAGCGGTAATAGCAGCAAGGGTAAAACACCGCCTAGGATCAGCACTGAACGCCAGCCATGTGCAGGTATTAAGTAGGCAGCCAGCATGCCGCCCAAAGCGAGCCCGGCAGTGAAGCCGCTCCAGCTCAATGTCACGAGGATCATTCGGCGTCGTTTAGGTGAATATTCGGCACTCAAGGCTATGCAGGCGGGCATTGCTCCGCCTAATCCGATACCTGTGACGAAGCGCAAAATCGTCAACGATTCGATGGTTTGGGTGTATGCGCTGGCGAGCGTGGCCAGTCCGAACACCAGTATGGAACTCAGCAACACACGCTTACGCCCGACAGCATCGGCTATTGGGCCCAACATCAGGCTGCCGACCATGAGCCCGAACAGTCCGGCGCCGAAGACGGGTGACAACTGGCGGGGCTCTAACCCCCATTCTTCCCGCAGAGAAGGCGCGATGTAACCAATGGCCGCGGTATCAAAACCATCGATCAGAACAATGATGAAGCACATGGACAGGATTGCGATTTGGTAGGGCGAAATCTTGGCACGATCGATGATTTCGCCAATTCGGATGGGCGTAGCATTCATGGGTACGATCCATTTTTTTATTTTTTGAGTAGACGGGATCGTCGCTAACCGTTTTAAATAAAGGAAGCTAATTCTATTTATGTAAACTATCCGTTTTGGTTATACCCATGCGAACCGATCTTAATCTGCTGCGGGTTTTGCTTGCCGTATACGAAACCGGCAACGTAACAACAGCCGCCAAGCGGCTTGGCATGAGTCAGCCAGCGGCAAGCGCTGCGCTGGCCCGTTTGCGTCATTCCTTGGGTGACCCATTGTTCATTCGCTCCGGCAATGCGATGGAGGCCACTCCCCGTGCACAAGGCATCATTGAGCACACACGTGAAGTCATCGAGATTATTGATCGTGACATCCTCAGCGGACCCAGCTTCGACCCCGCTACCAGCGAACAGGAATTCGTTTTCTGCCTGAGTGAGGTAGGGGAGGTAGTGTTCCTGCCGGCGTTATTCCAGAGCCTGCGACGGCTTGCACCCAGTGCCCGGATACGCACCATCAGCCTCGCACCTGATGAGCTTGTGGAAAGTCTTCATGAAGGGCGGGTCGACGCCTTGTTGGGTTATTTCCCCGATTTGATTACGCCAAACATTTACCAGCAACGACTGTTTTCACACGATTTGGTCTGCCTGGTACGACTCGACCACCCCTTGGTGGGCGAACACCTGACGCTTGACACCTTCAGCAAGTTGGAGCATTTGCAGGTTCGAGATGGCAGTCGTCGTCAGGAAATGTACGAAGCCCACCTGGGCAAGAGCGGCGTTCATCGCAACATCGTGCTGCAGACATCTCATTACATGAGCGTTCCCTCGATCATCGAGCAATCGGACCTGATCGTCGTTCTACCACGCACAGTTGCCAACATGTACATTCATCACCCGAATGTACGAACGGTAGAGCCGCCACTGGCGATTCCGCGCTACGACCTCAAGCAGTACTGGCACGCCCGCTATCATGAGGCACCTCGCAGTGTGTGGTTGCGGCGATTGATCTCGACGGTGTTCGGCGAGTAATGAGTCACTCTCGGCCGTCTACAGCGACCGGTGCATAGTTGCAACAGCCTTTGGTATTTTCGCCCCTAGTCATCCACGCGCATCACTTCTACCGTCATTCGATTAAATGAATTGGATGAATTCGAATGTTGCAAACGGAACACTTGAAGAAACTGTCGGGATTTGGGTCCGTACACGATGCCCCCGGTTTGTCTGAGGATTTTACCGAGGTGTTTGAAAGTTATCAGGTGCCTGCCAACGGTGTGGACTTGCACGCTGTCATAGGCGGCCAAGGCAAGCCATTGCTGCTGCTGGGAGGTTGGCCGCAAAGCTGGTTTGCCTGGCGCTATCTCATGCTGCCCTTGGCTCGCCGCTACACGGTGATCGCTGTCGATCCCCGTGGTATCGGCCTTTCAGAAAAACCTTCAGTGGGCTATGACTCCATAACCCTTGCCCAAGACATGTTTGCACTCATGGATACCTTGGGTTACGACTCTTTCGCCATGGCAGGCCACGATATCGGCATGTGGACAGGCTATGCCATGGCCCACGACCAACCCGGGCGTATCGAGCGCATTGCTTTGGGTGAGGCACTAATCCCTGGGGTTTCACCTTCACCACCTTTACTGCCCGACCAACGATGGCTGAGCGACTTCCTTTGGCACTTTAATTTCAATCGGGCTCACGGCGTCAACGAGCTGCTGGTCAGAGGGCGTGAGGAAATCTATTTCGGGCATCAGTTCGCTACCAAGGCCGGCTCGCCTGACGCCGTGCCCAGTTACGCCGTTAACCATTACATAGCGCTGCTCAAGGGTGATCCAGAAGCGTTGCGAGCAAGCTTTGATTATTACCGTGCCATTGATCAGTCGATCCCGCAAAACCGCCAGCGCATGGCAACGCGTTTGACTCTGCCGGTGCTTGCGTTCTCCGGGGCACTTGCCTGCGGCGACAGTGTTGAGGCAGAGCTGCGTACAGTGGCGTCCAATGTCGAGTCCGTCGTTATTCCAGAGTGTGGCCATTACCCTGCAGAGGAGCAACCGGATGCGCTGCTTGGCGCGTTGCAGCGCTTTTTCGCACCTTATGCTGATGCTCATGCCTGAGATGCGATTCAGAGGTTGCACACATGTCTAAAGTCATTGTCTCAGTTCATCGCGCCAAGGTGGGCGCTCACTTCCATGGTTACGGGCTGCGAACAGATCAGCATCTGATCTCACCCTTCATCGGGGTTGATCACTACTGGATGACCGCCCCCACTTTTGCTCCGCACCACCACGCCGGTATTTCGGCCCTCTCGTACCTGCTTGGCGATTCCGAAACGGGAATGGCAAACCGGGATTCCATCGGTACTCGAAACATTATTAGCCCCGGCGGGCTGCATTGGACTACTGCCGGGCGCGGTGTGACCCATGAGGAAGTACCGGCGCAATCCGGGAAAACCGTTCATGGTTTACAAATTTTCGTAGCTCTTGCGCCGTCGAAGCAAGGTATTGCTCCTTTCCCGCTGATACTCGAATCACAGGCTGTACCAGTGGTGAACAAGCCAGGGGTGATTATCAGGGTACCGCTAGGGGAATACGATGGCGTGCACTCTCCATTGAATCCTCCTACCGAGGTAACGATGCTCGACATCAACCTCGAGTCAGGTGCGGAGTTAAGCGTTCCCGTGAAAGAGGGGCACTGTATTTTCGTGTTGCCGATAACAGGTACGGCGGAAATCGATGGGCAGCTTTTTGATCGTGAGGACCTCCAGATTCCGGTTTTCAAGGCACAAGAGAAGCCCCAGACAATAGTTTTCAAGGCGCCGCATGGTAGTGCCCACGCCGTGCTTTTCAGTGGCCCTCCGCTACCCTTTGTTTGACTCCACCCCACGAGGATCTGAGCTATGGCTGTCGTACGATTTACCGCAGACAACGCCGCATTGCTGCTCATCGACCACCAGGTCGGTACGATGCAACTGATCAAGAACATAGACAGTGATCTTGCCGCCAAACAATCGATCGCATTGGCAAAAATGGCGAAAATTCTCAACATGCCTGTAGTCATCACCTCCAGTCAGGAAGATCAGGCTCAGGGCCCGATACTGCCGGAAATCGCTCAGGTTCTCCCAGATGCGTACGCGGCGAGGGTCAAACGACCAGGCGTGGTCAATGCTTGGGAATACCCAGACTTGCACAACGCGGTATTGGCCACCGGCCGCAAGAACCTGATCATGGCAGGGGTAACCACTGATGTCTGTCTTATATTCCCCGCAATAGATGCTGCGCAGGAAGGCTTCGCAGTGCAAGCGGTGATGGATGCATCAGGATCCCCCAGCCTGCTGTCTGAGGAATTCGCCCGGCAGAGAATGCATGATGCGGGCGTGGTACTCACCGCCACCAATACGTTGATGGCAGAAATCGGCAAAGATTGGTCAACACCAATCGGGCAACAGCTGATTGGCCTGTTGTTCAGTGATGTGTTCCCTGCATTAGGGGCTGGCATCAAATAAAGTTTGACATCTGCCCATCGGAACTCGGGGGAGGCTAACTGCTTCCCCCTAGGCACGCATCGAACTGCAGCCAAACCACATCACGAAATCGCCATCCTCTGCGGGTCTGAAAACAGGTCAAACATCAGTTGGCGCAGCCATCGATTCGCCAGATCCTTGTTGAAACGCTCATGCCAGAACAGGTTGATCTCGATATTTGGCAATTCAACCGGGGGTGGCAACATACAGAGGCCAAACGGTTCCTGACAACTGATCGCAAAGCGCTCCGGTACTGTAGCGAGGAGGTCCGTTCGCTGAAGTATGTGTCCCACCGCCACAAAGTGCGGGACTTCAAGGCGGACATTGCGCACAACGCCAGCACGCGCGTAGAAGGTGTCCACCTCACCATGCCCTGTGTTGGCAGCTACGACCTTTACGTGGCCGTAACTGGAGAACGCTTCAAGCGTCAGTGGCTGTAGCGTGGCAGGGTGACCAGCACGGCAGAGACATACGTAGCGGTGATGGAACAGCCTGCGCTGAAAAAAACCTGCCCGCAGATGAGGAAGCAAACCAACCGCCAGGTCGACAGTACCATTTTGTAGCCCCTCGGCGACGGAGTCAGAAGTGTTTCTCAGTGTGCTGATGGTGCACCCTGGGGCTAGCTCAGCCAAGGCATCCATCAAAGCAGGCATGAAATAGATTTCGCCGATGTCCGTCATGGCGATGGTAAAACGCCGGTTGCAGGTCAAAGGATTGAATGTATTTTGCCGGACAAACGCATCGCGCAGGGTTTGTATGGCATTAGCTACCGGCCCAGCCAGACGCAGCGCATATGGGGTCGGCGCCATGCCTTTGGAGGTCCGTACGAACAGTTCATCGTTTAGCGCTGTGCGCAGGCGCTTGAGTGCGTTGCTCATTGCGGGCTGGGTCAGTGCTAGATTTTCTGCGGCGGTCGAAACCTTGCGATCTATGAGCAATTGGTTAAACACCAGCAGCAGGTTCAGGTCCAGGTCGCGTAGTTCCATGATGTCGATCCTTTCCTAACCGTTGCGTTGATGGTTGAAATGATGGTAAGGCAGTGCCTGGTAATCGGGCTGTCAGGTACATTCACAAGCGTGATGAACATTATATAGGTCACTGCATTTATAAATAACATCGCAGCAGCAATCATCTGGGAGCTCCAATAACAATCATTCCCAGGGGTATTTAGCTATGCGTGACTCATTTTCTGCCTTGCGTGTCTCGATTATCGGTGGCGGCATTGCCGGCGTCGCCCTCGCTCTCAATCTTTGCCGACATACTCACCTAAGCGTTCAATTGTTTGAAGCCGCCCCCGCATTTGGTGAAGTGGGCGCTGGCGTTTCGTTTGGCGCTAACGCGGTTAGAGCAATCGCGGGTCTGGGTATTGCAGGGCATTACCGAAAAATCGCTGATTGCACACCTGCTCCATGGCAAGACATCTGGTTTGAGTGGCGCCTTGGCAGCAATGGCCACTATTTGGGTAACAGCATTGCGGAGGGGGTCGGCCAGTCTTCGGTCCATCGCGCTGATTTTCTGGATGCGCTGGCCAGCCAGTTGCCATCGGGTATTGCTCAGTTTGGGAAGCGTGCGCAACAAGTGGTTCAGAATGAGGAAGGGGTTCGCGTTACGTTTTCCGATGGTAGTGAGCATTGCTGTGATTTGTTGATCGGCGCCGACGGCATCAAGTCATCGATCCGTGACCATGTGCTGCAGGGCTTGCAGCAACCCTTGGTTTCACCCCGGTTCAGTGGTACTTGCGCCTACCGCGGCCTTATTGACAGCCAGAACTTACGTAGCGCCTACCGGGCCCGCGGGGTCGATGAACACCTACTTAATGTGCCCCAGATGTACCTAGGCCTGGACGGTCATATCCTAACATTCCCTGTCAAACAGGGAAGGCTGATCAATGTGGTCGCATTCACCTCCAGTCGAACCCACTCCAACCCTTCGTGGCCGAATGATGAGCCTTGGGTCAGGACTGCCAGTCAGGCAGAAATGCTGCAGGCGTTTGCGGGCTGGGGTGACGCCGCACGCATCCTGTTGGAGGGTATTGCGAACCCATCGTTGTGGGCACTGCACGACCTCCCAGAGCTGCCAGGTTACACGCATGGGCGCGTGGCTGTGATCGGCGACGCGGCCCATGCAATGCTGCCGCATCAAGGTGCGGGCGCTGGTCAAGGCCTAGAAGACGCCTGGCTTCTCGCGCGCCTACTTGCCTACCCACAAGTGGTCAACAAGAGTCCTGAAGCCGTGCTGGAAGCTTATGACGCCGTACGCCGTCCACGCGCCTGCCGTGCCCAAAGAACGTCGTGGGAGGCAGGCGAGCTTTATGAGTTTCGTAACCCTGATGTACTAGATAACCAGCAAATGTTGGGCAAAGCGCTGAGCGAGCGGTTCGACTGGCTATGGCAGCACGATATGCACGTAGATCTCCTTGAGGCTATGAAAATCCTGGGTTTGCACGTCCAGGCAGCGTGATATCTGAAGGGAGCGGGCCAATGTATAAGTCCACTCAATACCTCCTCAGCCCTGGTGACTATTAGTGCTCACACGCAACAGTCTTTAGTGATTTGCTCGACTAGTCATCCAAGTGGGCAAGTCCCTAAAGTTCACTCAATTATCGACTCCATAGTCTTTTTTTAGATGTTGCGCCTGAAAATTTTCAAATAACAACAAGGAACACGTCATGAGCGATCGTTTGAAAGGCAAGGTCTGCATTGTTACTGGTACCGGTGGCTCAATGGGCCGAGCTGCTGCGCTTATGTTTGCTCGGCAGGGCGCCAAGGTAGTGGGCTGCGATGTGTATCCGGAATCTGCCGAAGAGACAGTGGAGATGGTCAGAGGGGAGGGCGGCGATATGGTTTCCCTCAGTCGTTGCGACCTGACCGACCCAGCCAGTTGTGCGAAGCTGGTTGATCTCGCTGTATCAACCTATGGCCGTGTGGACGTGCTGTTCAACAACGCTGCAATGGCCTATTTCGGATGGATTGATCAGATCTCCGATGACGACTGGCACCGCACCATCGATCAGGAAGTGAACCTAGTCTTTCACATGGTGCGGGCCGCATGGCCTGAACTGATCAAGTCGCCGGGTGCGTCGATCATCAATACAGCGTCTGTGTCAGCGTGGTCCACATACAAACTGCTGCCCGGGATTGCACATTCGGCGGCGAAAGGCGCCGTGTTGTCCATGACTCGTCATCTGGCGCTGGAGGGGCGAGTCCATGGACTGCGGGCCAACAGCATTTCCCCCGGGCTGATCGAGTCCAAGCAAACCATTCCGCTGCTCCAAGATCCCGTATGGGCCGAGACCATGGTAGGCAAGGTCATGCTGGGGCGCATGGGAAAACCGGAAGAAGTCGCTGCCACGGCGCTATTCCTGGCCTCGGATGAAAGCTCATTCATCACCGGTACGGATATCCGCGTGGACGGCGGTACTACTGCCTGGTAGCGATCAAGCATGATGGCTGCGGCATTCTCATTAAGCCGAGAGTGCCGCAGACAACTGAAGTATTTCCCCCGAATCCGAGCAAGTTACCTGGCACCAGGAGGAACACTGCTGCCTGAAATGAAGCATCCACTACATGAATCTTCGTAATTAAAACAACAATCCATACGAGATCATCTTTATGCTGCGTGCCCCTGCGTTGCTGACCGGCAAGCGTTTCCCTGTTTTTTGTGCAGCCGCCACGCTGCTGTTGAATGCGCCCGCATACGCGACTGAATATAACGGTACTGCGTACCCGTTAGGCCTAGACACGGTACTGGCCGGCCGAATGCCACCGCCAGGGCTGACGACATTTCTCTACAGTTCTGCGTACAAGGCAACAGAGCTGAAAGACGCAAATGGTCATGAACAGTCAGGTATTGAGGACTTCAGTATCAGCTACGAGGCTCTTGCCGTCTGCCTTGATTACGTTTATAGCGACTACACCCTATTCGGTGCAACACTCGCCAGCCGAGCTGCGCAGCCTTACATCAGCGGCCAAGTGAGTTGGTACACGAACACGCCTCAGGGTCGCGTGCGTTATAGCGGCAAAAGCGCGGGACTTGCCAATCTTGCATTTACCCCGTTGTTCATGGGCTGGAGTTCGCCACGCGTTCACCAGATGCTGGGTGTGGATGTCTACGCACCTACAGGTTCGTATGACAAAGACCGACTGTTCAATGCTGGGACGAATGTGTGGTCGTATTCGCCTTGGTACTCAATCACAGCGAACCCAATAGATGATCTCGAGATCAGTGCAAAGATGCTGTACATGATCAATGAGAACAACCGTGAGACCGATTATCGATCGGGACGGGAGGTCAACATCGACTACCACTTGGGCTACAGCGTAAATGAGCACTGGCAAGTGGGTTTGAGCGGCTATCTGTACAAACAGGTCAGCGATGACGAGCACCAGGGTGAGTCGGTTGGAGAGAACGGCAACCGTGGGCAGGTCGCTGCATTTGGCCCGGTGGTGAAATACCAGACGCCAGAATTTGGAGTCGTCCTGAAGTGGCAACATGAAGCGCTGGTGGAAAACAGAGCACAGGGAGAGCGCATCTGGTTGCAGGCCGTTTTATTGTTCTAAGGCGCCACACGCTTGGGTCAATCAAGGGGGAACACCCAGTCCCCATTCGTTTATTTCCACAACAATCTCAGAGAGTGAAACTGATATGACCAAGGCCGCCGATGTCGTAGTGCAATGCCTGGAAAACGAAGGTGTCGAGTATGTGTTCGGCATTCCTGGTGAAGAAAATCTGGACCTGCTGGAATCCCTGCGCAAGTCGAAGATCAAGCTGGTACTGACCCGCCACGAGCAGTCCGCCGGCTTCATGGCTGCCACTTATGGCCGCCTGACCGGCAAAACCGGCGTTAGTCTGTCGACCCTTGGCCCTGGCGCGACCAACTTGGTGACCGCCAGCGCCTACGCGTACTTGGGTGGCATGCCGATGATGATGATCACCGGCCAAAAACCGATCAAGAAGTCCAAGCAAGGCCGTTTCCAGATCATCGACGTGTGCGGGATGATGGACCCTATCACCAAGTACACCCACCAATTCGCTTCGGCCGACAACATCCCGGCCCGCATGCGTGAAGCGTTCCGCCTGGCTGAAGAAGAAAAACCGGGCGCCGTGCACCTGGAGTTGCCTGAGGACATCGCGGCGGAACAGACCGACAGTTTGCCGATTCCCCCGAGCCTCCACCGTCGCCCCCTGGCAGAACACAAGGCCGTCGAAGCAGCAGTTGAGAAACTGCAGAATGCACGCAGCCCAATCCTGGTGATCGGCGCCGGCGCGAACCGCAAAATGACCGCGAAGGTACTCAAGCAGCTGATCGACAAGACCGGCATCCCGTTCATCACCACCCAGATGGGTAAGGGTGTGGTCGACGAGCGCCACCCACGCTTCCTGGGCAACGCTGCGCTGTCCTCTGGTGATTTCGTGCATCGCGCGATCGAAGCTGCGGACCTGATCGTCAACATCGGCCACGATGTGATCGAGAAGCCACCGTTCTTCATGGTGCGTGGTGGCACCGAGGTCATCCACATCAACTTCCGTTCTGCTGAAGTCGATGCAGTGTACTTCCCGCAGATCGAGGTGATCGGCGACATCGCCAATGCCGTGTGGCAGATAGGTGAAGCGCTGAATGACACTGGCCACTGGGATTTCACTCGCCTCATGGCCATCCGTGAAGCGAACGAAGCGCAAATCGCCGAAGGTGCCGATGATGACCGCTTCCCGGTCTACCCACAGCGCCTGGTGGCCGACATCCGTCGCGTGTTGCCGTCCGAAGGCATCGTGGCACTGGACAATGGCATCTACAAAATTTGGTTCGCCCGTAACTACAAGGCGCATAAACCCAACACGGTGCTGCTGGACAATGCACTGGCGACTATGGGCGCCGGCCTGCCGTCGGCTATGGCGGCGCACCTGGTTCACCCGGATCGTCCGGTGATTTCGGTGTGCGGCGACGGCGGCTTCATGATGAACAGTCAGGAATTGGAAACCGCAGTCCGTCTGGGCATGCACATCACTGTGGTGATCCTGCGGGACGACGGCTACGGAATGATCCGCTGGAAGCAGGCCAACATGGGGTTCACCGATTTCGGTCTGGACTATGGCAACCCGGACTTCGTTAAATATGCCGAAGCTTACGGTGCCAATGGATACCGAGTGGACAGTGCTGATGCTTTGCTGCCGCTGCTGGATCACTGCATTGCCAACCCCGGCGTGCACGTGATCGACTGCCCGGTCGACTACAGTGAGAACGACCGCATCCTTAATGGGGAATTGCGTGAACGATCGCTGGCGGTATAGGGTTTGCGGTGGCTAGATCGTGGGGGCGCATGGCGTGCGTTCAACAGCCACTTACGCCGATCGGAGCCTTGACCCGCTAGAGCCTCCTCGGGAAGCGTCTTAGTAGCGTTTTTCACTCTGTGATTTGTACTGCACATAGGTGAATGGCAGGTTTCCCAATCACCCATGTGCGAGCAGCCTCACACAGTTGAGCTAACCGTTTTCGACACTCGTAACCAGCACCTCGTAAAACGGTATGCGATCGCGCAGTCGCGCCAGTAAATCGGGTCCAGTGAGGTTGCCTGAATTCACCGTAACCCCAGCGCATTTCACTGTCACATTCACTTGGCTTGCGGCGCTTTCGATCAGCTTGGTAGTCAGCTGTGTAGTGCCGCGAGCGAAGACCGGTGAGTGGCGGGGCCCGATCAAACCCCGGAAGTCGCTGCTGAAATGTTGCGGGCACACTGGCAGATCGGTGAGCAACCGATTAAGAATCTCATTCTTTTGCTGGAGTCGAAAGGCGTTCGGGTCTACTCCCTGGCCATCGACGCCAAGGAAGTTGACGCATTCTCCATGTGGAGCGGGGGGCGCCCGTTCATGTTCCTCAACACCTATAAGTCAGCGGAACGATGCCGATTTGATGCGGCACATGAATTGGGCCATCTGGTTATGCACCAGCACGCCCATCCCCAGGGCCCCGATTTGGAGCGCGAAGCCAACGCATTCGCGTCGGCATTTCTGATGCCGCGCGCAAGTGTACTGGCAAGTGCACCGCGCTCGATCACCTTGAACAGCTTGATCAAGTTCAAGCGGGTATGGGCCGTCTCGGTTGCCGCATTGAACTATCGCTTGCACAGCCTGGGCCTCAGCTCGGATTGGACCTATCGAACCTTATGCATTCAGATTGCCCAGGAAGGCTACCGCACCAATGAGCCGCAGCCGATGCAACATGAGCGCTCGGTGGTTTTAGAAAAGATTTTCGCCGCGTTACGGGCCGAAGGGCTGAGCAAATCGGCGGTGGCCGCGCAGCTGGCCATTCCGCCTGAGGAGATCAACGAGTTGACCTTTGGCCTGATGCTGAATGTCTTGAAGGGGCAGGGCGGGGATGCCGACATCTCGCGCCCGACTTCCGCGGCTCACTTGCGTCTAGTCAAAGGGTAAGCGCTCCGGTCGCTAGGCAAGTATGCCTCAACCTGTGGAGGAGCATGCCCCTTGAGTCGAATACCCCGGCAGCGGTCGCTGCCGCTGGGTGTCCAGCCTGTACGAAGAGCTCTGCTAAAGGATTCAGTCGCAATGGATTATGTCGCCGCGTTTCCCCTCCCCGAACACCTGCTGCCTAAGCGTTTGCACGAGCTTCTTCTGCCCATTGGCACCGACCCCGAACTGCGTGTCGAGGTCACCTGCTTCACGGAAAATGAAGGGCTTGGCATCTGCGACGAGGCGGTGTACATGGTCATGGCTGTAGTCCCGGACGATGGGCAAGCGGTGCCGAGCCTGCACACCGAACAGGGCCAAGTTGCGTTCTCGACCCCGGACCTGGGCGAGAAGGGTAGCGTGAGCCGGTATTTGCCCAGTGTGAGTGGTCACGACTACATCGTGGCCTCCTGGGGCAACGGCGCCTTCTACGCCTATAACCTTGCGGAGAAGGTCTGGATGGTCCCCGGCCTGACCCCGCGCTGCTTCGGGAATGAACAGCAGCGACTGGCCTACGATGACCTTGGGCTTCCGGAATTCAATGTGGTCGAAGGTGAGATTTCCGCTCAATACTACTTCAAGGCTTCGCGACATGTGCGATGGCACATGTCCAATGACTACCTGCGTCGTTACCTTTGGCTACGCGGGGGGCGAAGTGTCCGTCAGTTTTATTACAAGGCGCGGCTTGAGGTGGGCGCGGAATTGCGCGCCTGGATGAATGGCCGAGCAAGCGTTGAGCTGGGCAGCTTTCCCCCAAGCTTATACCGCTAGGTGAATGGCCTGGGGTGTGGATTACTTGCAGGGTGCGATCTCCAAGATCGAGCACGTCGCCATCGTCGATCAAGCGCGTCGCAGGTGCTGCCTTGATCCAATATTCCGAGTAGCAAAGTGGGCAGTCGGGGTGCGCTTCGAACATGTCGTCCCCGAGACATGAACCTTCCTGGCTGAGGAAGCTTGTTCTGAAGGCATCTGTCCAGTTGGCTGTGCCTACGAACCCGTAGACTAGCAATGTGCCATTCCCGCATCCATAGTCGGGATGATGCGTAGCTATTGATCAAATGGAGGCAGGCACTGACCGGTCAAAAACAAAGCCCGCCTTGGTAGGCGGGCTATCGAATTTCAGCACGATGTCGTTACGAGGTCAGAGTGGCTTTCACCAGCGAACGCACACCCGAAAATCTACACAGCTCGCGGGCAAGAACTAAAAATTTCAAAACATTCAGGGAATCCGGTTTTGCATCTTTAGTTTTCCGCATTTCGCAGGTTTAGTTCTGAGCGCTCCGGAGGTATGTGGGATTGGACACTGACCCTGGCTCCCTTACATAGCACATGATTTAACATAATATGCATTATGCATAACTGCGTATTAGTCACCGGTACCGCTGGGTGGGCAGATTTAAAGCCAGGTACATGACAGCTCAGGCGCCTTTCCAGCTGTGACAGTACACGGAAGCCTCTTACCCTAATCTCGAAAGTAAATCGACCTAGGCCGATTTTTTTGCCTCATTCCAATCCATCTTGCTGCTCGGATCGCTTTCACAGCCGCAGACCCATTCAACGCTTCTGTCCACCGATGCCATGGATACAAGGCGCTTCCTGGCGCGACGAGCCTCGTCATTAAGGTGTCGATTTACGTCTATGTGTTACTGCAGCCACGTAAACTGCGTTAAGCAACCGTGCCAGCGCCTTTGCTATTTCTGAAGACTTGCGAAGGCCGCGTATGCTTACTCATCGATGAAAACACAAGCATCGGCGCGAACTCCTTTTTCTGACCAGAGGTCGAACCTGTGAAATCAGAAGAAACTTTAAGCGCGATGGCCTCGAGTGACTGCGGTTGCGCTGTCAATTCTGTACGGTTCCGAACACGCAATATCGGTGAGATCTGTTTCAGGTAGCTCATCATTATCCAGGTGAAAATAAAGCATGAGATATTTGTAGAGCCGGGTTTTTCCAATCGCATTTGGCTCTGATTGGCACAGACGCCACGACCTTTCAATAGCCTAAATGCCCAGATCAATCCCAATAGACGCTTTCGCCTAACCTTGGCAACCCCTCAACCTAGAGCGGTTTACTCACTCAATAAACGATAAAATCGGTCAAAATCATCGCCCTGTACAGCTCTGTCTCAGTCAGTACACCCGTTAAATCTGCCTGGCGCGCGGGTGCACGCCAGCCATTCTGTATCCTCAAAGCCCAATTCCAGGCTACCTGAGCGCTTCAGTTTGCCACGAAGCTGTCCGATATCAGCGTGCGCCCGCAGCCCGATAACCCAGAGAACCTGAGATAAAGCCAGTCGGTTGCATTGTCGAGCAATAAATACCAAACTACCCTTCTTTTATGTAAGCGCGCGACCCAACTCGACTAAATGAATATTTAGTTGAGTTATACGCATAGCCTGTCTGGAAAGTGCCCTTCACGCTTCCCTCAATATCCGATAACTCTCAGGCCGGGATATTGTGTATTCCTCAGCGCCATTCTTTATTCAGGTTGTCCCATGTCATCGTTATCACCCTGTCTTCGAAAGTTACCGGTGCTTTCTGATGCTGAATTTCCAGCAGCTGACCGAAGAACAGCCGACGGTGCGAGCCTACCTGGCCTCCTTCCCCGCCCCCTAAACGTGGCCGAGGGCTACAGACGACTATGCAACTGGCCGCGCCCTCACCCGCCTTCAATGGGCGACTTTCGTCGGGATGGCAATGATAACGGGTGGTTCCATGTCGTCGGTAAGGGCAACGGGGTTGTCTCCTCTGCCCTCACCCAATGAAACCCACCCGCTGTTGTCTACGCGGCACGGCCGCAGCTTGCTTTACGCCTGGCGGCTTTTACTAAGCACTTCCAGTCCATTGAACAGCGCCATGCCGGCCAGCATCGCTGCCACAAACAGCCAGCCTTGCCAAAACCCGCCGGCCAGCAGCACCAGGGCCGGCCCTGGGCACACCCCGGCTAGCCCCCAGCCAATGCCGAAGATCAGGCTGCCACCCACTAGCCGTCGGTCAATGTCGCGCCGGGCAGGCAACTGCATCGCGCCGCCGAGCAAGGACGCAGCGTGCTGACGCGCCCAAGCCATCGGCAGCAGTGCAACACCGATGGCGCCCACCATGACGAGTGCCAGTGACGGGTCCCACTGCCCCGCGAGGTCGAGAAACCCCAGTACCTTGGTGGGGTTTGCCATGCCCGACAGCAACAACCCCATGCCGAACAGCAACCCCGCGATGAATGCGCTGATCCGGGTCATTTCATGCTCCTGGGTAAAGGTGGCGAACCACGAAGACGGTCGCAAAGCCGGCCGCCATGAAGCACAACGTGGCCACCGCCGAGCGAGGGGACAGGCGAGAAAGGCCGCACACACCATGGCCACTGGTGCAGCCACTGCCATAGCGGGTACCCACGCCCACCAGAAGCCCTGCGACCATGAGCAACCAGGGGGCCGTACTGAAATGTACCGGGGGCATCGCCGAGAACGCTCGCCACACAAGTGGCGCCGCGATGATGCCCAGCAGAAACGACAGTTTCTCGCCACGCCCTTCTCCCGTGCGCTGCAATAGCGAGCCGAGCAAACCGCTGATACCGGCAATGCGCCCGTTCGCCACCACGAACAGCCCGGCGGCCAGGCCTATTAGTGCTCCGCCTGCCAGAGCCGACCACGGTGTGAAGGCAGCCATATCAACCAACATTTCAGTGCTCCCTATCCAACTGCAGAAATGAACCGGTTCCATCTTAACGCTGTGCCTGCACCGCTGGAATTCACCCCTTCGCGACGGCCCTTCGGGCCCATGGCCAGCCACGGGTCCAGATCAGCATGACCGCCCCAGCCAGCCACCAAGCCCATTTTCTTTGCTGGATGACTCATGGTGCCCTCCTGCGCGTACAGGCCTTGACGAAACCGGTCGGCCCCCTGTCACACCCTCATTCTCGTGCGCTGCGCCCCAGCCGCCGCGCCCCCGGCAATGCACTCACGCCATGCAATACCACACTGAGCAGAACGCAAGCGATGGTGCACGCGATGATCGTGCCAGCCTCTTGCAACGGCGCATCCAGTATCAGTATCGCGAATACGATGGACGCGAGCCCACGGGGGCCGAACCAGCCGATGAACAAGCGGCTCTCGGCGCTGAGTGTGCTCCCCGCCAGGCTGAACCAGACAGGCAGCATTCGCACCAGCGACAGGCTCGAAAGTGCGTAGAACCAGACGGAGGGTGCCATGATCTGCGAAGCCTTGGGCGCCACATAGGCGCCAAACACCACCCAGGTCAGCAGTGACAGCGCTTCACCGCATGACTCGCCGGTGACGATCAACGGCTGGGTTTCCCGTTTGAATAGGTAACCTGTCAGCAGCCCTGCACAGAACGCGGCGATAAAACCGCTGCCCCCCAGTGCCTGAGCGCTGGCGAAGCTCAGTAATGCCAGCGCGGGCATCACCAGTTGCTGCCAGGCCTCGATCTGCAGGCAATGGCGTTGCGACAGGCGTAACAACCCGCCTACCAACAGCGCAAGCGCCGCCCCCGTGAGAACACCGATACCCAACTCCTCCAGGAAGAAGTAGCCCGCCAAGGCAAAAGGCATCGTCGAGTGAGCCTCCGTCAACAATGCCAACAGCAAGAGTAGTACCGGCACGCAAATGCCGTCATTCAAGCCGCTTTCGACATTCAGGCTCTCGCGCACATCGGCCGGAACGTCGGGGTTGCTCACGACGGCCTTGCCGAGGGCAGCGTCGGTCGGGGCCAGTATCGTCGACAACAGCGCCATCTCCAGCCAGGGCATCCGTGGGAACATCAGCCAGGCAGCAAGCCAGCCCGCAATCAGTGTCAGCGGCAGGCCCAGGGTCAGCAAGCGCAAGGGCAGGCTACGGGATTGCCGCAATTGGGCCAGGTTGGCTTTGGCGGCATCATTGAACAGGACGATTGAGAGGGTAAGCTCGGCCAGCAAGCGAAGATCGTTGCGGTCCAGCGAAAGGTTCAACAACCCGAGCCCTGAGGGGCCTGCCACCAGGCCTGCCAGCAGAAACAACAGCGGCCCATTGACAGGTTTGGACTCAAGCGCGCCGGCCAGGCTGGCGTACAGCACCAGCAAGGCGGCCAGAACAGCCAGGTTCTGATACATGGCCACGCCTCGGGATCAAAAGCGTATGTAGCAACGCTATCACTGCCCGCGCAACGCGACGATCTGAAAGGCGGCAGAAGTTATCTTAGGTCAACTATGCAGGTAATAAAGAGCTCGCGTGCCGGTAACGGCCATGGCCCATCAGTGTCATCAGCAGGCTATTGGTGCCTGCGCCCGTCTGGTAGATGCAGTAATCCGCGATGCACTGAAACTCAGGTTCCTGGCCCGGACTCGGCTGGCTATCACTTGGCTTTTATCAAGCCCACCTCTAGGTGCCCGGGTAGGCTCCCGCCCAGTGATATCCAATAAAGGAGAAACACCATGAATCGCCCCGCTCCATCGAGGGTCCGCCTGTATGACGAAGACGATCTGGACAGCGTGCTGCGCTCGATGGCCCGCCAGGCCATGGCCTGTCTGCCTGCGTCCGAAGTGGCACTGGTAGGCATTCAGCGGCGTGGTGAGCCGCTGGCGCAGCGCTTGCAACTGCACCTGCAGGCACTCACCGGTGCTGCGCCCTTGCCGCTCTACCCGATCAAGGTCAAGCGTTATGCAGACGACCTGAGCCTCCTGCATGCCCATACTCAACTCACCGAAAACCCTGAACTCGCCAAGCTCGACCTTGCCGCAACCACCTTGCTGGTGGTCGATGACGTGCTCTACGAAGGGCACTCTCTGCTACGCACCTGCGCCTACCTCGCCGAACTGGGTGCGCGCCACATCATCAGCGCGGTGCTCGTCGACCGCCACGTCTGCCGCCAACCGGTGCATGCCGATATCGTCGGCATTCATCTGCAGGTCGCGGCGCAGGATATCGTCGAATGCCATGTGCCCCCCTACGAAGGTCAATTCTGCGTGGAGGTGGTGCGCCATGGCCGAACAGGCGATACCGCCTGATTCAACTGCCAGGTGTAGGCCTGATCGTCAGGATGCTGCACGGCGCATGGCTGACAAGCCGCTCGGTGGTATCGCCGATCAGCTTGGCCCAACGCCTGGCCTGCACGGCGCCGACCACCACCACATCGGCTCCCAGCGCAGCGATATGGGCCCTGATGACACGCAACGGCGCACCTTCGCTGAAGAATCGATGGTTGTGGGCGATGCCGTGGGCATCGGCCAACGCATCGAACGGCAACTGCAGCGATTCCCGCAGCTCATCCGCCCAAGGGCCGGCGAGGTCAGGATTTGCCAGCATGGCGATTGGCAGGTCGTAAGCCGACAGCAGGTTCAACTGGCCCTGGCATTGCGTTGCCAGTTGCTGACCGGCCATCACCAGTGCGTCATTGAGCGGCGAGGCGTGGGATACATCCACCGCGACCAGCACGCTAGCTGGCATGGCTGGGGCATTCGCCGGTACGAACATCAACGGCACCTCGCTCCCATGCAACAGTACCTGGTCAAGTGAAGTCCGGGCCCGCTGATCGATCAGGGAACAGCCCGAGCAGTCCTTGATCACCAGGTCAGGCGCATAGCGGGCAATGCAGGCCGGCACCAGGTCTCGGGGATCGGAGGTTTCCACGGCCTCGAAACCTGGGCGTGCCCCCCTTGCCGGCTGTTCATCGAGCAGCGCCTTGAGCGCTGTGCTGAAATGCACGAATGAAACGCAAGGCCGCGGGGTTGTCGGCAACTCGTGGCGCAGGCGCAGTTCGCCGGGTTCATGAATACCCAGCACGTGCAGGGCAGCACCAGACGCCGCAGCCAGGGCCATGGCCCGGTCCAGCGCGGCATTGGCTTGAGCCTTGGTCATGATCAGCAAAATCCGGCGATACGGGCTCATCGGGCACCTCCCGGTGCGGCTGCAGGATAGCCTACGCCGCCGCAGCTTCAGCAGCGCGGGGCGCTGTTCCAAAACGGGATATTCGAACGCATCCTGGTCGCCGACAGCATCAAGCCCTTTCGCCTGCCCGCCCCTTGCCAGGCCCGGCTGGACATCGTCGCCACCAGCGCCCTGGTCGCCGAGCGCCTCACGCCCATGGCGTAGTCATCCGCACGTTCCTACACCACCAGGATGTTGCAAGGTACCTGGTACAACACATGTTCGGTGGTACTGCCGAACAGACGGTCCAGTCCCCGTGCGATGGGCCGCCCCAGGACCAGTACCTCCACCGGCTGTGATTCGACGTATGCGCTGAGCACCGCGACCGGTCGCCCCAGCACGAAATGGCAACGTTGCGGTGGTGCGCCGAAGCGTTCGGCCAGTTTCCTGAAATCATCCTCCAGCGCTTGGCGCAAGGGCTCGGCAATGTCACCGATGGCCCAGGCGGCATACCCCATATCGCCCATGTAGGCCATCGACAGATCGCAGGCGTGCAGCAGGTCCAGTTGCGCCCCTGTCTGCAAGGCCAAAGCACCGGCCTGCTGGACGATGCTGTCATTTCGGGCTTGCCCCTCTGGCGAGGTGTCGGCCACGTCCACCGCCGCCACGATCTGGCGCGGCAACGCCGGCTGGCTGGCACCGAGCAAGTAGACCGGGACCGGGCAGTGGCGCAACAGTTGCCAGTCAAGCGGCGTGAAGAAGGCGCGCTTGAGCGCAGGCTCATGCTCGACCTGCTTGAGCAGCAGGTCCGGTTGCATCTCCAGCACGTGCTGCAGAATGTCATCCTGCAGGTCGTTACTCCACGCCACCTCGGTCGTCACCTGCACGCCGGAGGCACGCAGTGCGTTTGCCTGGGCTTCCAGCTGTTCATGCTGAGCAAGCCGATAAGCCTCCCGCTCCGCTTGATGCTTACCGGACTCCAGCAGCCAGAGTTTGTCCAATGACTCGAGCAAGGCGACGATGTGCAGGCTGGCCGATGCCGATCTGGCCAGTGCAACAGCCTGCTCCAGGGCGACCGCCTGGTGCAGCATTGGACGCATGATCAGCAACAGCCGTTGATAGTGACTCATGATGGCCTCCAACGGTGGGCCGGCCTGATCACTCAGGTCGCTCAGGTCGCTCGGGTTGCATCGAGACGGGGCTTTTCGGCCGGCAGTGATTGACCGCTGCTGCCAGCATCCGGTCAACGCCGCCCTTGGCGCTTGATTTTTATCAAGCGTGCAAATGCCTGCAGCGGTGTTCAATGTTGGTCAAGGTAACGGTACAAGGCCTCCTCCTGGTCGAAATGCAGTTTTGCCAAGGTGTCCAGGCGTATGAGCTGGTGCTGGATTTCGTCGGCGCTCGGGTTGGCGGCGGCCTGGGCGAAATCCTCGTTCATGCGCGTCAGCAAATGGATCAGCCTGAACATTTCCCGGTGGGTATGGCTGAGCGGCGAGAGCGGATCCTCGCCTCCCATGTAGCGGCTCAACAGGGGGTACAGCTGCTGCTCGTCGTCCCGCTCATGGCGCTCCAGCGAGCCATGCAGGGCGGCGACCAGGCGCCCGAGGTCGGCCCGCGCCTGCTCCGCAGGGCGGCTGGCAAAGTCCCGCGCCATCTGGCTCAGGTCGGTCAACACCCCGTCCAGTTGTCGATGCTCGTCCTGCATGCGCTGCAGGCTCTCGGTCGGCAACCCGTTGTGGCCATCGCCCGCAACCGGGCCGAGGGCGCGAAGGGCGTTGAGGATGATCAACAGGTCGATGCCTTCCTGCAGTACCGCCCCCATCACCGCAGGCAGGTAGCCGGCCGCAGCGAACAGCATGGCCAGCAGCGAGAGGCTCATGCCCACCCACACGCCTTGCCGGGCGATGTGCACGGTGTGTCGGGCGATGTCGAGCGCTTCGATCAGACGATCCAGCCTGTCGACCAGCAAGACCACGCCGGCTGACTGTGCCGAAGCAGTCACGCCGGACGCGCCCATGGCAACCCCGACATCGGCGGCAGCCAGTGCTGGCGCATCATTGATACCATCCCCGACCATCAGCGTGGGACCTCTTCGGCAACCTTCCTGCACCAGGCGGACCTTGTCCTGCGGTGAGAGGCCAGAGTGAAGCGCATCGATACCCGCTGTCAGCGCGATCATTTGCGCTGTCTGGGGGCGGTCGCCAGTCAGCATGACAATCTGGTCGATGCCGCGGGCTCGAAGCCGGCGCAGGGTCTGGGGTGTTTCTCGACGCACATCGTCGGCCAGCCGCAGCATCGCTTTCAATTCACCGTCCACGGCTACGAAACTGCCACTGCTGGCCAGATAGTCCAGCTGCTGCAAGCACACCTGTGCCCAAGGGCCCGCATCCCTGCCCTGCTGCACGTAAGCCAGCAGCCCCAAGCGCACGGCTTTGCCTTGTACCTGGCCGGCCAACCCTTGGCCTGGCGCCTCCTGCACCTGTTGCGGCGCCGCCAGGCTCAGGCCCCGCGCGAGGGCCGCATCGACAATAGCCCGAGCGATCGGATGGGTGGATGCCTGGGCCAATGACGCGGCCCACTGCAAGATCTGCAGCGGCGCGCCCTCCCCGTTAAGCTCGATCGATTGCAGCCGAGCATGGCCGCTGGTCAAGGTACCGGTCTTGTCGAGAAAAACCTGGCGGATCCCGGCGAGCGCCTCCAGTACCGCGCCATCGCGCACCAGAATGCTACGCCGCGCCGCTCGCGAGATGCCCGACAGCACGGCAATCGGCACCGCCAATATCAGGGGGCAAGGTGTGGCGACCACCAGCACCGCCAGCACGCGTTGCGGGTCGCCACTGGACCACCAGGCGAGCGCGGCGATCAGCAACGTCAGCGGGATGAACGCCAGCGCGTAGCGGTCAGCCAGGCGCACGAAGGGCGCCCGTGACTGGCGTGCCGCCTCGGCTCGGCGCACGATGCCGGCATAGGTGCTTTGTGCCGCAGTCTGCGTGGCCACCAGCACCATCGGCGCGCCGGCGTTGCACACCCCGCTGGCCACCGGCTCGCCGCAATGACGAGTGATGGGTAACGATTCCCCGGTCAGCGCCGCCTCGTCCAGGGTGGCCTGGGGACTCTGCAGGCGCCCGTCCACGGGCACGATTTCACCCAGGCGCACCAGCACGGCCTGCCCTGGCCTGACCTGATCCACCGCAACTTCGCGCAGCCCGTCTTGCTCCTGGATCCAGGCACGTTGCGGCGCTCGATCGATCAGCGCCCGCAATTCGCGGTCGGCATGACGCACGCTGAACGCTTCAAGTGCTCGGCCGGTGGCCAGCATCAGCGCGACCACCGCAGCCACCAGCATGTTCTCCAGGGCCAGGGCGGCGGTGATCGACAGCAAGGCAATCAGGTCGATACCCGCCTCACCCCGGGCTAGGCGCCTGAACATTTCCACCGCCAGGACCCTGGCCATGACCAGGCCACCAGTTGCCCAGACCAGCGCGGCCCAGGCAGGCCGCTGCGCCGCATAGGCCACGCCGCCAGTCAGCAGGGCCAGCGTGCAGACCACAAGCAGTGCGGGGTCGAGCCATCGACGTGGCATGGCGGGCTACTTGCGTCTGGCCTGCTGGCGCAGTTGCTGCACTTCCTCCTGAGCCTGGGTTGCCCGCTTTAGGGCCTCGTTGGCGGTCTGCTCGACCAGATCGATGCGGTAACACACTTGATCGGCGCGCAACCTTGCGGTGGCGGCGTTGTTCTCCGCTGATTCCAGGCGCGCATCGTATTCCTGGGCGCGCCACGCCGTGCAGCCGGACGCGGTAACCAGCAACAGGCTTGCCCACCCGCAAAGCACATAACGTCGCATGTCGGTACCCTCGTGCATGGCCAGGACACGCTAAGTATCGATGGCGGCGTGCGCCGCACGCCTGACATTTGTCAACCGCGACCGGCCTGTTCACCCGGTTTGACCTTTATCAATCGCGCTGCGGGGCACAAGGGTAGAAACAAAGACTCAGGGCACCGCCCCTACCCTATCTGCTACCGGAGCCGATCATGAACGACCTTGACCTGCGAGACCTTGTGCTCGAAGAGCTGGAATTCAAACCCGATATCAATGCAGCCAGCATCGGTGTGACGGTGCAGAACGGCGTGGTGACCCTCTCCGGGCACGTCAACAGCTATGCCCAGAAAGTCAGTGCCGAGCGCACGGTCAAGGCCATGAAAGGCGTGCGCGGCCTGGCCGAGGAGATAGAAGTACGCCTGAACAAGCTCGAAGGTACCGCTGACGACACGATTGCCAGCCGTGCCCTGAACATCATCGCCTGGAGCTCGGACGCCAACGTGGAGGGCATCCAGGTCACCGTGCAAAAAGGGACGGTGACCCTGGAAGGCCAGCTCGATTGGCAATACCAGAAGGAAGTGATCGAACAGGCAATCTGGCGCTTGTCGGGTGTGGTTGGCGTACACAACCGCATCACCCTCAAAGCCCGGGCCGACGTGGTCGATATCAAGCGCCACATCGAGGACGCACTCAAGCGCAGCGCCGAAATCGAGGCCGGAGGCATCCGCGTCACGGTCGACGGTGGTGTGGTCAAGCTGGAAGGCAAGGTGCACTTGCTGCGCGAGCGAGAAGTGGTCGAGCGTGCGGCCTGGTCGGTGCCCGGCGTCAGCAAGGTCGAAGATTATCTGTTGATCGCCTAGCGCCGCCGCGCCGAGGACAGATGGCCATGAACAAGGATAAGCCCTGGACGCTCTACCTCCTGGCAGTTGGCCTGGCAGTGCTCGCTGCCGTGCAGTTCGGCCTGTTCAGCCAGCCGGCCGTGCAAGCCATTCCTTACAGCCAGTTCCTGCAACTACTCGATCAGCAGAAGGTCAGCGACCTGCATATCGAGCACGAGCGGATCCTCGGCAAGCTGCAGGAGCCGATCGATGGCCACTCGGTATTCTCCACCGTTCGCGTCGACCCGGCTCTGAGCGAGCAGCTGGGACGCTCTGGAGTCGCGTTCTCTGGCGTCGTCGAGGACAACACGGTAGCGACCGTGATGGGCGCGTTGATGCCGCTGTTGATGATGCTGGCGCTGTGGTACTTCCTGTTTCATGGCCTGGGGCAGAAACAGGGGTTGGGCGGGTTGATGGGGGTGGGCAAGTCACGTGCGCGGGTCTATGTCGAACACGACACCCAGGTGACTTTCGCCGACGTGGCCGGTATCGACGACGTCAAGGGCGAGCTGACCGAGATCGTGTCCTTCCTGAAAAACAAGGCGTGGTATGCGCGCCTTGGCGCCCATGTGCCCAAGGGCACGCTGCTGGTAGGCCCACCCGGCACCGGCAAGACCCTGGTCGCCAAGGCCATCGCCGGGGAAGCGGCGGTGCCATTCTTCTCGATCTCCGGCTCGGAGTTCGTGGAGATGTTCGTGGGCGTGGGTGCCGCCCGGGTGCGTGACCTGTTCGACCAGGCCCGCCAAGCGGCGCCTTGCATCATCTTCATCGATGAGCTGGATGCCCTGGGCAAGATGCGCGGCGTCGGCAGCTTTGGCGGCAATGACGAGAAAGAGCAAACCCTCAATCAGTTGCTCGCCGAGCTCGACGGCTTCGACCCACGGGAAGGCGTGGTGCTGTTGGCAGCGACCAATCGCCCGGAAGTGCTGGACCCGGCGCTGCTGCGTGCCGGGCGCTTCGACCGGCAGATTCTCATCGACCGGCCCGACCGCAAGGGCCGCCTGGCGATCCTGAAAGTCCACCTGCACAAGATCATCTACAAGAACGACCTGGACTGCGAGCGGATTGCCGAGATCACCCCGGGCCTGACGGGCGCCGACCTGGCCAACCTGGTCAACGAGGCTGCCATCGTTGCCACCCGGCGGTCCAGCCAGCGGGTCGAGTTGCAGGACTTCACCGCTGCGGTCGAGCGACTGGTGGCGGGCATCGAGCGCAAAGGCAGCGTATTGCGCAGCGACGAGCGCCAGGTAGTGGCGTACCACGAAATGGGCCATGCCCTGGCCGCCAGTAGCCTGCCGGCGATGGACCCGGTGCACAAGGTGTCGATCATTCCCCGCGCCGCGGGTTCACTGGGCTACACCCTGCAACGGCCGACCGATGACCGCTACCTGATCAGCACGCAGATGCTGCGTGACCGCCTTGTCGTGCTGATGGCCGGGCGCGCCGCCGAGCACCTTGTGTTCGGCCAGGTCTCCACGGGTGCCGCCGACGACCTCGGGCGCGCCACCGATATCGCCCGCCAGCTGGTCACCCGCTTCGGCATGAGCCCGGTGCTGGGCCAGGCGGTGCTTGAGCGCCAGCAAGCCGGCTATCTGGGTGACTCGCTGTTGCGTCAGGAGCGCAAGGACTACTCGGAGCAAACTGCGCGCGAGATCGACCTCGCTGTCCGCGGCTTGCTCGAAGAAGCCTATGGCCGCGCCCGGGCTTTGCTGGAGCAGCGCCGCGACGACCTGGATGCAGGCGCGCGTCTGTTGCTGGCCAAGGAGACCATCACCCCCGAAGAATTCCCGGCGTTGCAACCGCAAGCCAATGAGCCCGCCACCTATGTGCTGGTCGATGCCACGAAATGAACCGCCGATCCTGGCCAGGGTACCTGCGATGCTCTTTGTCACGCTGATCAATATGCTGGTGGTGATCCTGGTGGTGATCATTCATTACGAATGCCTGCTGCGCCTGAATGACTGGCTACCTCGGCTCAAACTCTGGAGCCGCTTTCGCATCGTCGCAGGCGTGTTCGGCGCGCTGCTGGCCCATGCCCTGGAGGTGTGGTGTTTTGCCTTGGCCTATTACCTGATGGCCCATGCCCCAGGCTGGGGCACGCTCAGCGGCAATTTCGACGGCAGTTTCCTGGACTGCGTGTATTTTTCCTTCACCACCTACACCACCATAGGCTTCGGCGATATCGCCCCCACTGGCCACCTCAAGTACCTCACCGGCCTGCAGGCGCTGACGGGCCTGGTGCTGATCACCTGGACGGCCTCGTTCCTGTTCCTGGAAATGCAGAAGTACTGGAAGACCAAGTAAGGCGGGGTCATGCACGCGACGCTGATGTCCAGCGCCATTGCGCAACTTCAGGCATGTCTTCGCCATGTTCGATGAGGTAGAGCTTGTGCTTCTCCATCGTGGCCCAATAGCGGGCGCGGGCCTGTTCGAGCTGGGGCTGCAAACGTGGCACGCGCTCGAACACATCGAGCAGCAGCTGGTAGCGGTCCAGATTGTTGATGACTGCCATGTCGAATGGCGTGGTGGTTGCGCCCTCTTCGCGAAAGCCCCGGACATGAAACCGTTGCGGATTGGCGCGTTTGTAGATCAGGCGGTGGATGAGCGCCGGATAGCCGTGGAAGGCAAAGATGACCGGTCGATCTTCGGTAAACAGCCCGTTGAAATCGCTGTCGGACAGCCCGTGAGGGTGCTGTTGCGACAGTTGCAGCGCCATGAGGTCAACGACATTCACCACCCTCACACGCACGTCTGGAGCCTGCTCTTGCAGCAGTGTAACCGCCGCCAGTACCTCCAGTGTCGGCACATCGCCCGCGCAGGCAAGCACCACCTCGGGCATCTCGTCGTCATGGCAGGCCCAGCCCCAGCGCCCGATACCTGATTGGCAATGCACGGCGGCCGCTTCGCAATCGAGCCATTGCCACTCCATCTGCTTACCGGCAACGATCACATTGATGTACCCACGGCTGCGCAGGCAATGCTCAGCCACCGACAACAGGCAGTTGGCGTCAGGTGGCAGATAGATCCGCGCAAGGTTGGCCTTCTTGTTTGCCAGCAGGTCGAGCAAGCCCGGGTCCTGGTGCGAGAAACCATTATGGTCCTGCCGCCAGACATGCGAAGTCAGGAGGATATTCAATGAGGCGATCGGCTTGCGCCACGGCACCTCGGCAGCTGTCTTGAGCCATTTGGCATGTTGGTTGATCATCGAATCGACGATATGGATGAAAGCTTCGTAACAGGAAAACAGGCCATGGCGGCCCGTCAGCAGGTACCCCTCCAGCCAGCCCTCGCAGATGTGCTCACTGAGGATCTCCATGACCCGCCCCTGTGCCGAAAGGTGTCTATCATCGCTGGCCCGTGCATCCAGCCACACCTTGTCGGTCACCTCAAATACCGCATCCAGACGGTTGGACGCCGTTTCGTCAGGGCCGAACAGGCGGAAATTCTGCGACGCAAGGCTGTTCTTCATGACATCGCGTACATAACCACCCAGCACTCTGGTTGCCTCGGCCCGCACCTGACCAGGGCCCGGCATCGGCACGCAGTAATCGGCGTAGTGCGGCAAATCCAGGGCCCGCAATAAGAGACCGCCGTTGGCATGGGGGTTCGCGCTCATGCGTCGCCGGCCAGTTGGGGTCAACGCGGCCAGTTCAGGCAACAACGTACCCTGTGCGTCAAAAAGCTCATGGGGACGGTAACTTTCCAGCCATTGTTGCAGCTGCATCAGGTGCGGCGGTTTGTCGAGGTCCGCCAACGGCAACTGATGGGACCGCCAGGTGCCCTCTACGCGTTGCCCATCCACGTACCTGGGCCCCGTCCACCCTTTGGGGGTACGAAGAATCAGCACCGGCCACAAGGGCCTGTCGACCACCTGCGGGTCTTCGGCATGCCGCGCGAGGCGCTGGATCTGGCTGATCTTCTCGTAGATCACATCCAGCGTCCTGGCCAACGCGCGATGGACCTCCATCGGCTCGTCACCCTCGACGAAATACGGATCATAGCCATAGCCATACATGAGGCTGGTCAGCTCCTCCTCGCTGATCATCGACAGCACGCTGGGGTTGGCGATCTTGTAACCGTTCAGATGCAAGATGGGCAGCACCGCGCCGTCGCGGGCGGGGTTGAGGAACTTGTTGCAGTGCCAGCTGGCAGCCAGTGGCCCGGTTTCGGCCTCACCATCACCAATGACGCACGCCACGATCAGTTGCGGATTGTCCAGGGCGGCACCATAGGCATGGGCCAGCGAATAGCCCAGTTCGCCCCCTTCGTGAATGGAGCCAGGCACATGGGGGCCGACATGGCTGCCAATGCCATAAGGCCAGGAAAACTGCCGAAAGAGCCGGGCCATTCCAAGTGCGTTGCGCTCGACCGATGGGTTGAGCTCGGTGTAGGTACCGTCGAGGTATGCCTGAGCGACCAGGGCAGGACCGCCGTGGCCAGGCCCCGTGACAAACAGCACATTGAGGCTGTACTGGCGAATCAACCGGTTCAGATGGGTATAGACGAGGTTGAGCCCCGGGGAAGTCCCCCAGTGGCCCAGCAGCCGAGGTTTGACATCGGCCAAGGTCAAGGGCCTGGTCAACAAGGCATTGCCCTGCAGATAGATCTGGCCAACGGTGAGGTAGTTCGCCGCCCGCCAATAGGCGTCCAGGCTTTCGAGCTCTTCAGTACCGGGGAAATCACTCATGCCAGCCTCCTTTCGTCATCGCGCACGGGGCGCTCAAAGGTCTTCGCCGCGAAGATCTTCCTCCCGCCGGCTCTGTTGACGGATCAGCAGTCACAGTTCGTACAGGTGGTCCGACAGCAGGCCCATCAGGTCGTCCGCCGTTGCGATTCCGACCAGCAGACCGAGATCATCGACGACCGGAATGCGTCGGATATTGGCGCGCCGCGGCATAGATGGAGATACCGGGTGGTGCGGTGACCACGTCCCGTTTGCAGTATTTGCCAATGGACATCATGTGCTACCTCCACAGGCGGAGCCTCCTTGCTCCTTGATGCAGTGAGGATGGGTGATCATTTACCGCTCTTGATCGGAATCACCTTTTCCGGATGGATGGCTTCGGCGCGTTTGGGCAGGTGCACCAGCAGCACGCCCTTGTTGAACTGGGCGTTGATCTTCTCGGCGTCGACTTCACGGGGCAGTTGGAAAACCCGTTCGAAGCTGCCGTAATGGCGCTCGGACAGGTGATATGCCTTGCGTTTTTCGTCCACTTCTTCCTGTTTCTCGCCGCGGATCAACAGGTTGCCATTGACGAGCTTGATCTCGATATCCTTGTCGTCCACGCCAGGCAACTCGGCGCTGATGCGGTACTCCTCGGCAAGCTCGCTGATGTCCATGGCCGGCATGCCGTGGGTGAACAGGTCACGCCGCCAGAAAGGTTCGACATCGAACGGTGTTTGGCTGAACGGCATGCGCATCGGCCGCCGTCCAAAATCCTCGAACAGGCTGTCGATCTGACGGCGTAATTGCTGGAAGGGCCGCCACAACTCCGAAGGTTCGACGCTTGGCGGCGAAGCTTTGGTTGGCTGGGTTGCGACGGGGGTAGCAGGCACTTTCTTGGCAACTTCTGACATGGCGTCCTCCTCGAATGAGTAATGCCTCCCAGGGAGACGCTTCGATCATGCGCCGTGGGGCAGCAGCCCATTTGACCTTTATCAACAACGTGAAGTCCCTGCCGCCCGCTGGTTTGATCCTGATCAAAGTGCCGGATTGCCCACGGTCTAGGCTGATTACAGCAAGTCATCCTTACAGTGCGAGGCAGTCATGGACCGCGAGGGTGCCAGCGTTCGCTTGCTCCAGACATTGCCCGGCCTGGGCATCCAGCAATTCGTGCGCCTGGCCCTTTGCAGCCAGCCATGCGGCGAGGCAATGGCTGGCCAGTACTGCGTGCTCAGTGGTCGTACCGAGTGCTGGCCGTGCAGTTACGTGACCCTACCTGGCGTGGCCGGGCAATTTATCGTCAGCACCCAGAGCGCGCAGCCCTTGGGCCGTGCGGGGGAGCTGCTCGACTATTCCGGGCCGCTTGGCAGCGCTTGGCCGTTGCCCCTACAAAGCACAAGGTTGCTGGCCATCAGTCGCGCCGACGGCCTGCTGCCGTTGTTGGGTGCGCTGGATGAGATTCGCTGCTGGCTGCCCTGGTTACAATTGCAGCTGTCACATGACGGCATTGCGGCCGAACTGCTGCCGGACGATTGTCGAACCTGGCTGTCGGCACTGTCGCCATTGCCGCGTGACTACAGCAGTGGCTGGTGGCAGACCAGGCATTTGCTGACCACTTTCCGCCCGGACACGGTGTACTGTTGCGCGCCGCCACAGGTGGCGCGCCAAGTGGCACGGTTGTGCTGGCAAACTGGCGTAGCCGCGCAGCGTATCTGGATACGCACAGACCATGTGTCACGCCCGATCTGGGTGGGGCACTCCCCCGAAAGCTGGCCTGTGCAACGCTATGACCGGGTGCTTGCCGCGCTCAAGTGGGCTCCTCCAGGCGGGTCAGGTTGACCAGGCCTTGCATGTCGATGAGCCTGACCTCACGCCCGGCGCACAGCATGAAACCTGCATGGACGAAACGGCTGAACAGTCGGCTGACCGTTTCCTGCGTGAGGTCCAGGTAGTTGGCGATATCACCACGGGACATGGGCAGGTTGAACACATCAGCCTGCAAGCCTCGCGCCTGGTAACGCGCGGACATGCCCAGCAGGAAGATCGCCAACCGCTGTTCGGCACGCCCATGGCAGCAGCGCAGGTGCTCGTCCTTGCCCTGGATCCCCAGGCTGAGCATGTGCAGCAACTGATAGCGCAGCCCTGAAATCTGGCCGGACAGGTCCACCAGTTGGTCCAGCCTGATGGCGCAGACCAGCGAGACTTCCAGGGCAACGGCAAAGCTTCGGTAACAACTGGCACCAATAGCGTCCAGCCCGAGCATTTCCCCCGGCAGGAGAAAGCCGGTCACCCGCTCGGTGCCCTCGGCATCGAGCAGAAAATTCTTGATCGCCCCGGAGCGCAAGGCATACACGTGCTCCATGGGTTCATTGGCCTTGAACAGGTACTCACCCCGCTTCAACGGCCGGTTACGGCGGACAATTCGCTCCAGCTTGGCCACTTCGTCGGCACTGAGGCTGGCTGCCAGGCAAAGCCGGCTCAACGAGCACGCAAGGCACTTGACCTGGAGCTTTGCTCCCATTTCCGCAAGGCCTGACATGATGATGCCTCTGCTTTTTTGCAGGCGTGTATCTATTGAAGTTAGCGGTTCCACTAAACGTTAGCGGTCTGTCCGACCAAGGGTCGGACGCTATCCCCGGCTATACCCGCTTTTTTCTATCGGTTTGACAAGTCATGTGGGAAGCAATTGACAACTGTCAAGTCAGCGATGGGCCCGCTGCCGAAACTGAACTTCCTTGTTCATTCGACACAGAGGACATTGCCATGGCGCCCGCCGAGACTTCCCGTGAGCATAAAACGCCTTCGTTCCCAAAACCTTCGGGTGAATACTGGATCGAAGCCCTTGAAAACGGCGTTCACGTATTGATCAGGCCCTTGCAAGCCCAGGACCGAGAACGCGAAAAAGCCTTCATCGAACGGCTGTCGCCCGAATCGCGGCATTTCCGCTTCCTGTGCCAGCTCAGGGAGCCCGGTGAAGCCATGCTCGACCAGCTGATGAAGGTCGACCAGGATCGCCAGGCGGCTTACGTCGCCCTTGCCCACGTGGATGGCGAATTGCAGGAAGTGGGCATTTCCCGCTACGCCACTGCTAGCGGCAAGGACGAGTGCGAGTGTGCCGTTACCGTCATGGACAGCTGGCAGCACCATGGCTTGGGTCGCCTGCTGCTCAAGCACCTGGTCGACCATGCCCGGGCCAAGGGCTTGCGGCAGATGTATTCGGTTGATGCAGCAGCCAACCAAGCGATGCGCGAGCTGGCCAAAGCGGCGGGGTTCACCACCGTCGCTGACCCGGATGATCCCAGCCAGGTCATCCACCGGCTCTCCCTGATCTGAACCCTGGGCCGTCGCACTGACGGGTCAATGCGCGGCGGCCCGATTACGGGAGGCTCTCCATGAGCGGCCCTTCGAAGACATTGATGGAAAAACTCTACGGCAAGCAGTATCAGGTCGACACTGCCGATATTGCCCCGGTGCTTCATCAGTACGCCGAACCTTTGCCGGACCTGGATACGCCGGCATTCGCAGCGCTGTTCGACCGCTATGCTGACGCGCGCGTCATCCTGCTGGGCGAGGCAAGCCACGGCAGCAGTGAGTTCTATCGCGCCCGCGCGGCGATCACCCGGCGCCTGATCGAACAGCATGGTTTCAACATCGTTGCTGTCGAGGCTGACTGGCCGGATGCCGGGCATGTCGATCAGTACGTCCGAGGCTTGGCGCACTCGGCGTGGAAACGCCATATTTTCAGCCGTTTTCCTACCTGGATGTGGCGTAATAGCGAAGTCAAAGCCTTCGCCCAATGGCTTCACGGGCACAACCGCCTGCTGCCCACCGACCACCGCGTGGAATTCCGCGGCCTGGATGTCTACAGCCTGCGCAATTCCATCCATGAAGTCCTGGCCTATCTGGACCGGGTCGATCCGCATCTGGCCCATGAAGCCCGCCGCCGTTACGGTTGCCTGACGCCTTGGCAGGACGACCCCGCGCTGTACGGGCACTTTGTCGAGCGCGGTGGCGTCATGCCTTGTGAGCAACCGGTGATCCAGCAGTTGAATGTCATGCTCGCCGAGCAACTGCCAGGGCTTGTCCGCAATGATGAAGCCTTCTTCAACGCAACGCAGAACGCCCGTGTAATCATCGCTGCGGAACAGTACTACCGCGCCATTTACCGAGGTTCGACGGCTTCCTGGAATCTGCGCGACCGGCACATGTTCGATACCTTGCGCGCACTGCTGGAACACCGTGGTCCCCACGCCAAGGCCGTGGTCTGGGCACACAATTCACACATCGGCAATGCCGGAGCCACGGAAATGGGCTGGAAAGGCCAGTTCACCATCGGCCAGCTTTGCCGCAGCGCTTTCGGGCACCACGCGGTGCTGATCGGCATGGCCACCGACCGCGGCCAGGTGGCCGCCGCCGATGACTGGGACGGCGACATGCAGATCAAGGAAATCCGTCCTTCGCGCAGCGACAGCTGGGAGCACCAGTTCCGCCTCGCAGGCGTGCCAGCCAGCCTGAGCGACTGGCGCGACCCACAGCGCAAGGCGTTGCGCCATGTGTTGTCCACGGCGCTACTCGAACGCGCCATCGGCGTCATCTATCGCCCCGAGAGCGAACGGCTGAGCCACTACTTCGAGGCGGTGCTGGCCGAGCAGTTCGATGCGCTGCTCTGGTTCGAACAGACCCAGCCAGTGACTGCCCTGCCCTTGCCGAAACAACAGCACCTTGAGCCTGAGGACGAAACCTATCCATTTGGTGTATGAGCCTCGGCGAAGCGCTATCAGGCGGATACGCGCTGCAGGTACTTCACAAACCCGTCACCGGCAAGCGCAGTGGCCCCCGTGCCTGCACCGAACAAGCCGATGCGCAACTAGCCAGCTTCATCGTCTGCGTGCGAACTTCACCCCTGCGCTCAGTCATGGGGGGCACTCCGGCAAAGTGCTTGCTGATCAGCTTGCCCCATGAGCGTCATGACTTCCTCGTCCGACGTCTGCGGGAAATCCTGGTACCAATAGCCAACCGAGACCATCCGCTCAGGCACACGCGGGCACACCAGCTCATCCACTTCACCGTACAGCGCTTCGAGCGTTTCTGGCGGTGCGACCGGGACGGCGACGACGATTCGCGCCGGTGACTGGGCTCGTGCAGCCTGTATCGCGGCCCTCATCGTGGCACCGGTCGCCAGGCCGTCATCAACGAGAATCACCACCTGATCCTTGAGTTGCTGGGCTGGCCGCCCTCCCCGGTAAGCCCGCTCGCGCCGCGCCAGTTCCTCGGTTTCCCTGGCAACCACGGCGTCGAACACCGCGCGATCTACCGGATAGGCCCGCAACATGTCGTCATTGAGGAAGGTTACTCCGCCGCTGGCTATCGCCCCCATGGCGAACTCGGGTTGAAACGGCATACCGAGCTTGCGCACCATCAGCAGGTCCAGGCGAACGTTGAGGGCAGTCGCGACTTCATAGGCCACCGGAACACCACCACGCGGCAGTGCAAGCACGATCACGTCGGGCCTGCCGGCATACCGGGCCAGTGGCTCTACCAGGCAACGTCCAGCCTGGGTACGGTCGACAAACACAGTTGGCAAGGCAAGATCATGGGACATGAACACCTCCCGCGCCGCGATGGGCGCCGGTCGTTTCAGCTGCCGATGGGAGCCGTTGATGGCTTCAAGGCGTGGCTGCACGCCCCACCTCGGGCAACAGGTCGAACTGCGCGAGGCAACGCTGCTCATCAGCGGGAGTCAGCGCCTTCAGGCCGCTCACTTCCTGCATGGGCGTTTCGAACAGGGCCAGGCGCAGCACCCCATTGCGCTCCAGAAAGGTCTGTGCCAGGCACGTGCACACGGGTTTGCCGACCAGCGCAGCGAGCTTGTCATCCTCAGGCACCTCCACCTGGGCCTGCAGGTTGGCCGTGCAATTCTCCACGATCTGCGCCACAGAGCGCCCCGCCAGCCACACGGTGCCAGCACCGAGTAGGACCAGGAGCAGCAACACGCTTATCAACGTGTTCGATTCCCGGGTGATTGAACGCAGCAACGCCAGCCTGGCCTGCCAACCCGTCTGCTGGCCATTGAAAATGGCCTTGCCGACCGTGCGCTTGACGCCCCGCTGCACCGCCCACCCCAGCGCGACACTCAACGCCAGCAGGCCAAGGAGTACCGCCGGATCACGCATGGGCATGCGCCAGCTAGCGCTTAAGGCGCGATAGACGGACGCGGCGACGAGTAAAGCGACGATGGTCACGATCCAACCCAGGCTGCCCCTGGGCCTGTGCAACCAGGCCCGCAGTTTCGCCCTTGCTTGTGTACTCATGATTCACCTCCCGCGCCCGGCTAGCGCACAGGGTCGATGGCAACCGTTTCCTGATACTCAGGCACGCACACCTGCCAGCCGAGTTCGAGGCTGATTCGCCGCCGTAAGGTGTCGGCAGCGTGTGGCTCACCATGAATGACATAGGTCTGACGGGGTGGCCGGGTGAACCCGCGCAACCATTCCATGATTTCATCGGCATCGGCGTGCGCAGAAAGATTCTCCATCGCATGCACCTGTGCACGGATGGGCACATCCTCGCCGTGCAACCTCACACTGTGGGCGCCCGCGACGATATCGGCACCCCGCGTCCCCCCGGCTTGAAAGCCCGAGAACAGGATGCTGTTGCGTGGGTTGGGGGCCAGCGCCTTCAGGTGGTGAAGCACCCGTCCGCCGGTCGCCATGCCACTGGCGGCGATGATCACTGCGGGCTCGCGCAGCTGGTCCAGGTGCCTGGACTCATCGACTGTCCGGACGATGTGCGTGCCTCTGCACATGGCGGCGCACTCGGCTGCGGTCAGCCGATGTTCACTGCGGTACTGCTGGTACAAGGCGGTGGCGTCGGTGGCCATCGGGCTGTTCAGGTAGACCGGGACATCAGGGATCAACCGGTCGCGCTTGAGCGTGTACAGGTAATACATGAGCAGTTGGGCACGGCCGACGGCGAACGAGGGTACCAGGGTAATGCCGTGGCGCAGGAGCGTTTCGTTGATGACCTTGGCCAGGTACTGCTCGGTCGATTCGGCGGGATGCTGGCGGTCCCCATAGGTAGACTCGATCAACAGCACGTCCGCCGTCCTGACCAGCTCAGGCGCACGCATGATCGGATCCTGAGGGCGGCCGAGGTCACCCGAAAACAGCACGGTCTGCCCTTCGGCGCTGATCTGGACCGTGGCTGCCCCCAGAATATGTCCGGCGGTACGCAACAGTAGCTCCATGCCCTCTGCGATCATGGTCACCTGATGTAACGCCACGGGCCGAAACAGTGCCAGGGCACGTTTGGCATCCTGCTCGGTATAGAGCGGTTGCGCCGGCGCATGCTTGGAGTAACCGTGGCGATTGGCATGTTCGGCCTGCTCTTCCTGCAGCCGTGCACTGTCGAGCAGGAGGATTTCCGCCAAGGCGCACGTCGCCGGCGTGGCGTAGATCGGCCCGCGGTAGCCTTCCCGAACCAGCACCGGTAGATAACCGCTGTGGTCAAGGTGGGCGTGGGTCAGCACCACCGCATCAAGCGCCCGCAGCGCCGGGGGCAGTGGCTGCCAGTTGCGCAGGCGCAGTTGCTTGAAACCCTGGAAGAGTCCGCAGTCGACCAATACCCGCGTGCTGTCACGGGTCAACAGGAATTTGCTGCCGGTCACGGTGCCGGTGCCGCCAAGAAATGTCAGTTGCATGGCCAAGGCTCCCAACTTTCGGCTATTTGGGGATGAACGGCGAGCACGCTGCACGGTGGGCGGCTGACGATACGCTCGGTGGTGTCTCCCAACAGTTTGTCCAGGCCTTTGGGTTGCACCACGCCCATCACCACCGCGTCGATGTCCAGGGCCGCGACCTGTTCACGGATCACCTGTACCGGGCCTCCTTCCATGAAATGTCGGCGGTCAGGCGCGACGCCTTCGGCATCGGCCAGCGCTTCGAAAGGTTCCTGCAGTGCCTCGCGCATCTCGTCGATCCACGCCTGGGTGACATTCATGTCCGAGGCAAATACCCCTGCCAGGTTGTAGGCCGATAGCAGATGCAGGTGCGCGTCACACTGCAACGCCAGCGCCTGAGCAGCACGAACCAGACCACGATTGAAGCACGCCTGAACGGCAGGCGTCTCACTGAACGCCGTATCCACTGCGACCAGCACACGCCGCGGCAATGAGATGGCCCCCGCCGGCACGAAATGGCTGACGCCTTTGAAACCTCGCATCAGCGCACAATCCAGTGGGGTGCCGAACACGCGCACCAGGGCCGACGCGGCTTCGCTGTCCTTGATGACCATATCGGGCTGCAGTTCACTGATGTAATCGATCGCCTGGCTGCGGATATCCTCCGCATTCAGGCTGTCGACCGTCAGCGTTATACCGCTGCCGCGATGCCGCTCGACCAATCCCGTCAACTGAGCGCGATAGTGCTCGTACTGGCGCTTGATATCGGCCTCGTTCAGCCGCTCTTCGCGCAGAAGGTGCTCCTCGCTTGGCTCGAACAAGCCCAGTACATGCACGCTGGCGCCGCTGACATGCGCCAAGGCAAGGGCTCTGCGCAAAGCGGCGGAATGCGGTTCTACCTCGGTCAGCAGCACCAGCAATTGTCGATATTGCCCCATGGTGAACCTCCGCGCTTTCGTGAGTGGGTGTGATGCTGACGATATTCCGCGCGCAGGATCGCTGCTGCTTGATGCAGATCAGAAAACCGCTACCCAGGCTGAACTTGATGATTGTCAGAACCGAAACGGCCCGCCACGTTAAAACGGCTGCACCAGGTACTGATCAAGCAACGGGAGGCGTCATGAACGGGCAGCAAACAGCACAGCCACAGACCTGCGAACACTGGGTCGAAAACCTCGAGGACGGTTCGGCGGTGCTGATCCGCCCACTGCGCGAAGAAGACCGCGAACGGGACAAGCGTTTTCTGAGCACCATCGCTTATGAATCACGGCGTTTTCGTTTCATTGCTGGGCTCAGCGGCGGCTTGCCTAGCTTGGACACGCAAGACATGCCCGTGGACTATCACCAGCGCATGGCCTATGTCGCCTTGGTTCATGTAGACGGTCAATTGCAACAAATCGGCGTCAGCCGCTATGCAGGCATACCTGGCAGTCAGCGGTGCGAATGTGCAGTGGCGGTCAGCGAAGACTGGCAGCGCAAGGGGTTGGGCAAGCGCCTGATGCAACACCTGATTGAAGCCGCACGACGCAATGGCTTTCAGTGCATGGTCTCCAGGGATCTGGCCAGCAACTATGCCATGCACCGGCTGGTCAAGGCACTGGGCTTCACCTCACGCTACCCTGGCGGCGATGTGAGCGAGATCCTGCACGAACTTGACCTGCGGCCTTGAAAAAACAAGGCCCTTGCGGGCCTTGTGCTTCAGCCTTTGGAGCGTTCTGGAGAAATCACCAGCACACTGCTGGACAACCGATGCAAAACGCGCTCGGCAGTACTGCCGATGAACCAGCCGATGCCATGGTGGTGATAACTGCCCATGACCAATACGTCGATATCATTGTTATCCATGAACATGGCCAGGGCCTTTGCCGGGTCGCCGATGCGCATATGGCGGTGTTCGACGGCGATCCCGTTGCGTTCGGCAAGCTCTTGGAAGGCAGCGCTCTGAACGTCATGCAAGGTCTGGGCACGGTTCGAATCGAACAGGAACGAATGTTCCCGGCTGCCGCCGGCGTCCAGGTACATGGAACCCAGGTCGTAGGTGTACAGCAATTCGATCTGGGCATTGCACTGCAAGGTCAGCTTCAGCGCTTCGCTGATGATCTGGTCGTTGAAACCTTCAAACTGATCCTCAGGCCTGGACAGGTCCACCGCCGCCAGAATCCTGCGTGGCAACGCATGGCTCGCCTTGTGTACCAAGTGCAAGGGTATTCGCGTTTCGCGCAGCAGCTGGATATCCAGCGAGGTGAACATTGCGCGCATCCACCAAGGCTCATGCTCGAGCTCTTTGATCAGCATGGCAAACGGTTGCTCACGCAAGTGTATCAGGATCTCATTCAAGGGCTGCTGCACCCACACCACTTCGGTTGTGACGGTGACGCCATTGCGCCGCATCGGCAACGCCTGGGTTTCCAGCCATGCACGGTGCTGCTGCACGTAACCCTCGCGCATGACTGCGAGCGCTTGATCATTCACCAAGCCCGCCGTGGCAAGCCCTTCCACGTAGTCGAAAGCGACGATGTGCAGCGCCATCCCCTTGGCCTTGGCCAGCGCAGCGGCCCGGTCATAGGCCGGGGTTCGGCGCATCAGGGGGGAGGCGATCAGCAGCAGTCTTTGCGGAGTTTCCATGGCACACCTCTGAGGTTGCAATACGTAGATAAAGCATCTGCCACCTACGTGTTGCGAACTTGATGTTTATCAACTGGAGACACCTACCGACCAGTGGCATTGCCCATGGCGCAAGAACTTGACGCGGATCAATACCTCGGGACTTCGCCGGCGCACCCTGTACCCAGATCACAGCCACTTCAGGCCCTGCAGGCGTGCCATGGCGACACCGCCCTGAGTTTCACCTGCACTGCCGGCAGGGACGCCTTCATTCTGCATTGTCTACCGATACATGCTTTGGAGGCCCTGATGAACGTTTACGTGGAGAAGAACACAGAGCAGGGACGCTGTTGGGTACACATGGATGACTGGCGGGTGGGTTTCAGGACGGCTGCCGAAGCCGAGCGGTTTGTCGAACGGCTTACAAGCCGCCTCAATGCCCCCCACTCGCGTGACATGCTTGCTGATTGGTCGCCCCATGCTGGGGTGACCGTCGGGCTCGGTGCGCGTCATGGCGCAGGGGCCCAAAGCGGCCTCCAAAATGCGAAGGAGGCCTGAAAATGCCTGGCCAGCTGAAGGTCACCCTGCTCGACTCACCCAACGCATTGTCCAAGGCAAACCCTATTCACTTGAAACCGCTGGTGAACCACTGCATGGATTGCCGGGTCAGCGGCCTGTGCCTCCCCACGGGTCTGCCGGTTGACGACAACAGCTGCCTGGGCGCGTTGATAGGCCCACGCATGCGTATTCGCAAGGGTGCCGCGCTGTTCAATGCCAACGATCCGCTGACCATGCTCTATGCCGTACGTTGCGGCAGTTTCAAGACCAGCCTGAACACCGCCGAGGGGCAAGGCGTGGTGATCAACTTTTGGATGCCGGGCGATGTACTCGGCCTCGATGCCATTGCCACAGAGCACCATGTCTGTGACGCCATTGCCCTGGAAGACAGCGAAGTCTGCCCCGTCCCCTATCGTCGCTTGCAAACCCTGGCGCGTGAGTTTCCGGAGCTGCAGCAGAGCCTTAATCGCTTGATGAGCCGCGAGATCGTGCGTGAGCACGGGCGCGTGCTGATGCTGTGCAACCTGACAGCAGAACAGCGGCTGGCCAGCTTCCTGGTGGGGCTCTCCAGACGCTTCGTCAGCCGCGGTTACTCTGCGCATGGCTTCATGTTGCGCATGTCTCGTGAAGACATGGCTTCGTACCTGGGGTTACGCCTGGAAACCGTGTGCCGATCCGTCGCCCGTCTTCGCGTGCTGGGTATCGTCGACCTGCATGGCAGATTGGTAGAAATTCTCGATATGCCTGCACTCATGGCACTGGAACAAGGTGGCGGGGAATGTGAGGTCAAGGTCCCGCTAAAGGCACCATGCTCGACGCCTTGAATGTTGGCCACGGCGCTGTGGCGCTGGGTATCGGCATGCTGGTGGGGCTGGAGCGCGAGCGTAAGAAGGGGCGTAACGAAGACCACGCGGCCGCCGGGCTCAGGACCTTCGCCATCACTGCATTGCTGGGCTACGTCAGCATGTTGCTGGCAGGTGCGGTGCTGGTCGCGGTGGCGAGTCTGGGCTTGGTGCTGATGCTCTGCATGCACTACCGCAGACATGCCGATAAAGACCCTGAAGTGACCAGTGAAATTGCCCTGCTGCTGGTGCTGACACTCGGAGCGCTTAGCCTTCATGAGCCTGAGCTCGCCGCAGCGGTGGGCGTGGTGCTCACCGTGCTGTTGGCGCTGCGACGCGAACTGCATCATTTCGTGCTGCAACAATTGAGCGAGGAAGAGTTGCGCGATGGCCTGATGTTGTCCACGGTGGCCTTGGTGGTACTGCCGCTGACACCGGACCAGTTTCTAGGCCCCTACAACATACTCAACCCGCGCACGATTTGTAACCTGGTGGTCTTGCTGATGGCCGTGGGTGCATTAGGACACATCGTCATGCGCCTGATGGGGCCTCGCTATGGCCTGCCCTTGAGCGCGATCGCATCGGGCTTTGCTTCAAGTTCTGCCACCATTGCCCTGCTTGCGCACCGCGTCAGACAGCAAGGCGCTGCTGCCAGGCCATTTGCCGGCGCTGCCGTATTGTCCAATCTCGCCAGCATCACCCAATTTGCACTGGTGTTGAGCATCGTCGACCGTCGATTGCTCGACCCTTTCTGGTCATCGATTGCGCTGGGGGCACTGGTCACACTCGTGTATGGCGTGCTTCTGCTAGCACCTTGGCGTGCTGCTCATGGAGGATCCGCCACACATCCGGGCGATGGCGCGTTCAGTCTCTGGACAGCACTGGCGATCACCGCTGCGATAACCGGCATCGCCTTGTTCTCGGCATTTCTGCTTCAGCTTCTGGGCCCCAATGGCGTCAATCTCGCGGCTTTCGTCGGCGGCCTGGCCGATGCTCATGCGGCCACGGCCTCGATCGCCTCGTTGGTCGCTGCCGGACGAATCAGTGCGAATGAAATCGTCATACCGGGGTTACTCGCATTGACGGGTAACACATTGAGCAAATGTGTTCTGGCCTTGAGCAACGGAGGTTTCAGCTTTTCGCGATACCTCATTCCAGGGCAACTGCTCATCCTGGGGGCAATGTGGTTGGGGTTGCTCCTGTAAGGACACAAGAACTGCCTGCTGGTAGTAGGTGACTTACCCTCAAGCCAACCCGCCAAAACGCTTGTAGAAACTCTCGCTCACATCCGGCAATGGGCCATCTGCTGTTTCCAGTGCTGCATTCAACCATTCTTCGGCTTTGGCAAACACCAGTCGGTAGAGGTTACGGCACAACTGCCGCGCAGCCCTTCCCTCCCAGTCCCCTGGCAGCAGTTCGTCAGGCAGTTGCGGGTCGCGCAGCAGCAGGCGGCGGTACTCGTGAATCAGCAGCGTGCGTGCCAGGAAGCAATCTTGAGCATCCAGCAACGGCTGCTCTTTCAAACCTTGCCACAGCGGCCTGAACAGCTGGATAAACTCACTGTATTGCTGCCCCAGTTCGTCGATACGCCAGCTTTCCCGCACCTGGGCGCGCATCGCCTTGGACGCGAGCACCTCCTGGGTGTGGGTGTCGAAGACGATACTGTCGTCGCCGGCCTCAAGGTCACGCAACGTGGCCACCAGGTCGGCACGGTCTGCCCGTGGGCAACCTAGCAGGTTCGGCGCCATGACACCAAACCCCTGCCACTCCAGCTCTTCACGCACGGCCTTGCGTTTACCCGCCTCGAGTTGCGACAGCAACACCAGCGTCCAGGCCCCGTCCCAGGCTGGCTGGCTTGGGCTATAGACGCGCTTGAAAGCTTTTTCGAAACGCCGACGGCCAGTGCCTGTCAGGCTGTAATAACTGCGTCGACCCACCTTTTCTGCAGTGAGCCAACCTTCTTTGGTCAGGCGAAAGATCGACGTGCGAATCAGCCGTTCATTGATGCCGATCGGTTCCAGCAGGTTGATCAGGCTACCGAGCCAGACTGTACCGCCGTGCGGCTCGATGGCATCGCCGTACAACGTGATGATCAGGGAACTGGCGCGGATCGGCGTCTGTTCCTGAAAACGGGTGATCAAGTGGTTCAGTGGGGCAAGAGTGCTCATGGGCGAACTGTGCGCGGATAAAGCACCGACTATACCTGTGCGGTGGGCCGCCTGGCCATTGCGTGTCGCTGCCAGGCTCATGCGCTCGCCTGGCCCTTGGGCCTGACCCCGGTGTCTTCCATGCGCGGGCGTCCCGGCTCTGCCTCGGCCAGCGGCGGGCATTCGACCATGCTGTTCATGCAGCGCTGCGCCAGGTGCTGGTACTCCGCCGTCCCGCGCTGTTTCCAGGCCAGCTCCTGATCGGTCAGTGGGCGTTTGACCTGGGCTGGCGACCCCATCACCAGGCTCTGCGCCGGGCATTCGAAGCCTGCCTTGACGAAGGCAGTGGCCGCGACAATGCAACGTGGTGCTACATGGGCGCCATCCATCACCACGGCGTTCATGCCGACCAACGCGTCTTCGCCCACTCGGCAGCCGTGCAGCACGGCGCCATGGCCGATGTGCCCGTTACGCTCTACTACGGTGTCGCCCCCCGGGAAACCGTGCATCACGCAGGTGTCCTGCAAGTTGGCACCCTCCTCCAGCACGATGCGGCCGAAATCGCCCCTGAGCGATGCCAGTGGGCCGATGTAGCAGCGGGGTCCAACGATGACGTCGCCGATCAGGACTGCACTGGGGTGCACGTAGGCTGTCGGGTGAACCACGGGCGTCAGGCCGTCCAGTCGATAGCAAGGCATGGCATCACTCCTGAAATGATTTGAAATTTCTTTCGATCTTGTATCAGAAGCTGTTTGGTCGTCAATCGTGTATCACTTGTGTTGATTTGATTCTGCCAGGCAAAAACCAGCGTTAAATACCAGAAAATAACCAGATGAACCGATTCTTCTGCAGGCATTGCTCTGCGGCTTTGGCCGCTGGAAAATAAAAAAGAGATACGCGAATACATTTTGAAACTTGCATTGATGTATCACATAGAGCATATACTGACCTCACCTGGTCGTGATCCCGCATTACGCCCCTGCAAACAATTCCAAAAAATGCCGGCCACGCGATGTGCCGTGCGTGCAGCCAGAGGAACCCGACATGCCGCGATATATCGATGTGCAGGCGCCCGAACACGGCGTTCAGCTCATTACCCTGCAACGGCCCGAGGCCTTGAATGCCCTGTGCACCGAGCTACTGGCAGAACTGGCTGCTGCGCTGCAGGCTGCCGGGGACGACGAGCATGTCCGGGCCACAGTGATTACCGGCAGTGCCAAAGCATTCGCCGCAGGCGCCGACATCCGCGAGATGGCTGATCGCGACCTGGTCGGCATCCTCAATGACCCGCGCGTAGCGCATTGGCAAAGCATCGCCGCATTCGCCAAACCGCTGATTGCCGCAGTCAACGGCTATGCTCTGGGTGGCGGCTGTGAACTGGCAATGTGCGCCGACATCGTCATCGCCGGTACCGACGCCCGTTTCGGCCAGCCGGAAATCAACCTTGGCATCATCCCCGGTGCTGGCGGCACCCAGCGCCTGTTGCGTGCCGTCGGTAAGCCGTTGGCCATGCAGATGGTACTGACGGGGGAAGCCATCACTGCCCACCGCGCCCAGCAGGCCGGCCTGGTCAGCGAAATCACCCAGCCCGAACTCACCGTAGAACGCGCCATGCAGGTTGCCCGCAGCATCGCCGCCAAAGCGCCGCTGGCCGTGCGCCTGGCCAAGGAGGCGTTACTGAAGGCCGGTGATACCGACCTGGCCAGCGGCCTGCGCTTCGAGCGCCATGCCTTCACCCTGCTGGCTGGCACCGCCGACCGCGATGAAGGCATCCGCGCCTTCCAGGAAAAGCGCCAAGCCCGTTTCCAGGGGCGCTGATCATCATTCTCTCGACTGACGGAGCGAGTCTGTCATGACTTTCCAGCACATCCTGTTTTCCATCGAGGACGGCGTTGCCTTCCTTTCATTGAACCGCCCCGAGCAGCTGAACAGCTTCAATACGGCCATGCATCTGGAGGTGCGCGAAGCGCTCAAGCAAGTGCGCCAAAGCAGTGACGCGCGGGTGCTGCTGCTGACGGCTGAAGGCCGCGGCTTCTGCGCCGGGCAGGACCTGTCTGACCGCAACGTTGCCCCAGGCGCCGAAATGCCGGACCTGGGCCAATCGATCGACAAGTTCTACAACCCGCTGGTACGCACCCTGCGCGACCTGCCTTTGCCGGTGATCTGTGCGGTCAACGGCGTGGCGGCCGGTGCCGGTGCCAACATTCCCTTGGCCTGCGACCTGGTGCTGGCCGCCCGCTCGGCCAGTTTCATCCAGGCCTTCTGCAAGATCGGCCTGGTGCCGGACTCCGGTGGTACCTGGCTGCTGCCGCGCTTGGTCGGTATGGCCCGGGCCAAGGCGCTGGCCATGCTGGGCGAGCGCCTTGGCGCCGAACAGGCCGAGCAATGGGGGTTGATCCACCGCGTGGTGGATGATGCCGCGCTGCGTGACGAAGCCCTCACCCTCGCCCGCCAGCTCGCCGCCCAGCCCACCTACGGCCTGGCACTGATCAAGCGCAGCCTCAATGCCAGTTTCGACAACGGTTTTGAGGCGCAGCTGGAGCTGGAGCGCGACCTGCAGCGCCTGGCCGGGCGCAGCGAGGACTATCGCGAGGGCGTAAGCGCCTTCATGAACAAACGCACGCCAGCCTTCAAGGGGCGCTGAACATGGGCGCACTCGCAAGCAATGTGCAGGTGGCGGTGATCGGTGCCGGCGCCATGGGCGCCGGTATCGCCCAGGTCGCGGCCCAGGCCGGCCACCCCGTCAAGCTCTACGACAACCGCCCGGGTGCTGCCGCCCAGGCGGTGACGGGTATCGATCGCCAACTGGCCCGGCTGGTGGACAAAGGAACGTTGCTGGCCGCTGAACGCGAAGCGATCAATGCCCGCCTGTGCCCGGTCGATACACTCGACGCCTTGGCAGATGCCGGCCTGGTCATTGAAGCCATCGTCGAAAACCTGCAGGTGAAGCAGGCGTTGTTCAGTCAGCTCGAAACCTTGTGCGCAGCCGACTGTATCCTTGCCAGCAACACTTCGTCACTGTCCATCACCAGCCTCGCCGCTGGCCTTGAACGCCCGCAGCACGTGGTCGGTATGCACTTCTTCAACCCGGCACCGCTGATGGCGCTGGTCGAGGTGGTGTCGGGCCTGGCAACCGACCCGGCAGTGGCCGCACGCATCTACGCCACTGCCCAGGCCTGGGGCAAGCAGCCGGTCCATGCGCGCTCTACACCGGGTTTCATCGTCAACCGTGTAGCGCGGCCGTTCTATGCCGAAAGCCTGCGCCTGATGCAGGAAGGTGCCGCCGATTGCGCCAGCCTGGATGCGCTGATGCGTGACGCTGGCGGCTTTCGCATGGGGGCGTTCGAGCTGACCGACCTGATTGGCCATGACGTCAATTACGCTGTCACGTGTTCAGTATTCGATGCTTTCTATGGCGATTTCCGCTTCCAGCCTTCGCTGGTGCAGAAGGAACTGGTGGACGCCGGTCTCCTGGGCCGCAAGACCGGCCAAGGCTTCTATCGCTATGCCGAAGGCGTCGAGCGCCCGCAGCCGGCGGAACTGCACAGCTCCGCCTGCGCAGAGGCCTGCGCGGTCGAGGGCAACCTGGGGGTGATGCAACCGCTGGTCGAGCGCCTGCGCCAAAGCGGCATTGCCGTGACCCAGCGCGCCGGTAGTGGCTTGATTCAGGTGGGCGATGCCACCCTGGCCCTGTCCGATGGCCGCCTGGCCAGCCAGCGCGCCCGCGAAGACGGCCTGCGCAACCTTGTGCTGCTCGACCTGGCGCTGGACTACAGCAGCGCCACCCGCCTTGCCATCAGTTGGTCCGCCAATACCACTGACAGCGCCCGCGACCAAGCCGTAGCCTTGCTGCAGCGTGCCGGCCTGAAAGTGACCGGTGTCGCCGACCTGCCCGGCCTGGTGGTACTGCGCACCGTGGCAATGCTCGCCAACGAGGCCGCCGATGCGGTGCTTCAGGGCGTCGGCAGCGCCACCGACATCGACCTGGCCATGCGCGCTGGCGTCAATTACCCCTGCGGCCCGCTGGCCTGGGCGGCGAACATCGGTATTGCCCATACCCTGCGCGTGCTCGACAACCTGCAGCGCAGCTACGGCGAGAGCCGCTACCGCCCTTCCCTGTTGTTGCGCCGCTGTGAAGCCAAAGGAGGCACCCTGCATGACTGAAGTGGAACTGGCACAAGCCTGTGCCGACGCCATGTACGCCCGCGACCCGGCCACTCAGGGCCTGGGCATCAGCCTGCTGGATGCCGGCCCAGGCCGGGCCAGCCTGCGCATGGCGGTACGTGCCGACATGATCCAGGGGCATGGCACCTGCCATGGCGGTTTCCTGTTCGCGTTGGCCGATTCGGCGTTCGCCTTCGCCTGCAATAGCTACGACCAGGCCACGGTGGCGCTGGGCTGCACCATCGACTACCTGGCCCCGGCGCTGCGCGATGACGTGCTCACCGCCCACGCCAGCGAAGTCAGCCGCAAAGGCCGCACCGGCCTGTACGACGTGCGCATCGACAACCAGCGCGGTGAGCTGGTGGCGATGTTCCATGGCAAATCCTACAAAGTGCGCGGCACCGTGCTGGCGCAGGAGACGCAAGATGAATGAACCGACCCACGCCGATGCCTTGATCATCGACGCCGTGCGTACCCCCATTGGCCGCTATGCCGGGGCCCTGAGCAGCGTGCGCGCCGACGACCTGGCGGCCATCCCGCTCAAAGCCTTGATCCAGCGTCACCCCGAACTGGACTGGAAAGCCATTGATGACGTTATCTTCGGCTGTGCCAACCAGGCCGGCGAAGACAACCGCAACGTGGCCCACATGGCGAGCCTGCTGGCCGGGCTGCCACTCGAAGTACCAGGGACCACGATCAACCGCCTGTGCGGTTCCGGCCTGGATGCCATCGGCAATGCGGCACGTGCCCTGCGCTGCGGTGAAGCGGGGCTCATGCTGGCCGGTGGTGTAGAGTCCATGTCGCGTGCGCCGTTTGTGATGGGTAAGTCGGAACAGGCATTCGGCCGTGCGGCCGAGCTGTTCGACACCACCATCGGCTGGCGTTTCGTCAACCCGCTGATGAAGGCCGCCTACGGCATCGATTCGATGCCGGAAACCGCCGAAAACGTGGCTGAACAGTTCGGCATCTCGCGCGCCGATCAGGATGCCTTTGCCCTGCGCAGCCAGCACAAAGCCGCAGCAGCTCAGGCCCGCGGCCGCCTGGCGCGGGAAATCGTGCCGGTCGAAATCCCGCAACGCAAAGGCCCAGCCAAAGTGGTCGAGCATGACGAGCACCCGCGCGGCGACACGACCCTGGAGCAGCTGGCTCGGCTCGGGACGCCGTTTCGTGAAGGCGGCAGCGTAACGGCGGGTAATGCCTCCGGCGTGAATGACGGCGCTTGCGCCCTGCTGCTGGCCAACAGCGCCGCGGCCCGCCGCCATGGGTTGAAGGCCCGCGGTCGCATCGTCGGCATGGCGGTGGCCGGGGTTGAGCCCAGGCTGATGGGTATTGGTCCGGTGCCTGCGACCCGCAAGGTGCTGGCGCTCACCGGCCTGGCACTGGCTGACCTGGATGTCATCGAACTCAATGAGGCCTTTGCCGCCCAAGGGCTGGCCGTGTTGCGCGAACTGGGCCTGGCCGACGACGACCCACGCGTCAACCGCAACGGCGGCGCCATCGCCCTGGGCCATCCACTGGGCATGAGCGGTGCTCGATTGGTGACCACTGCCTTGCACGAGCTTGAAGAAACGGCCGGCCGCTACGCCCTGTGCACCATGTGCATCGGTGTAGGTCAAGGCATCGCCATGATCATCGAGCGCCTCTGAGCGGTTCGGGCCCTGCGCTTGTTACCGAACTGAACGCAGCCGTATATGCTGCCTCCATGACACTCACCGCGTGGCCTGCAACCGCTGGCGCGCGGCGTACAAGAACAATTCGAGTGAAGCCATGAACATGTACCATGATGCCGATCGTGCCCTGCTGGACCCGATGGAAACCGCCAGCGTCGACGCCCTGCGCCAGCACCAGCTGGAGCGTCTGCGTTGGAGCCTGAAGCACGCCTACGACAATGTGCCGTTGTACCGCCAGCGCTTTGCCGAGAGCGGCGCCCACCCCGATGACCTCAAGTGCCTGGAAGACCTGGCGAAGTTCCCCTTCACCGGCAAGAACGACCTGCGCGACAACTACCCCTACGGCATGTTTGCCGTGCCCCAGGAAGAAGTGGTACGCCTGCATGCCTCCAGTGGCACCACCGGCAAGCCGACGGTGGTCGGCTACACCCAGAACGATATCGACACCTGGGCCAACGTGGTTGCCCGTTCGATTCGTGCGGCCGGCGGGCGCAAAGGTGACAAGGTGCATGTGTCCTACGGCTACGGGCTGTTCACCGGCGGGCTCGGCGCGCACTACGGCGCCGAGCGCCTGGGCTGCACCGTGATCCCCATGTCCGGTGGCCAGACCGAAAAGCAGGTGCAGCTGATTCGCGACTTCCAGCCCGACATCATCATGGTCACCCCGTCCTACATGCTCAACCTGGCTGATGAAATCGAGCGCCAGGGCATCGACCCCCACCACCTCAAGCTGCGCCTGGGCATTTTTGGTGCCGAGCCGTGGACCGACGAGCTGCGCCGTTCAATTGAGCAGCGCCTGGGCATCAATGCCCTCGATATCTATGGCCTGTCGGAGATCATGGGCCCCGGCGTGGCGATGGAGTGCATCGAGACCAAAGACGGCCCGACCATCTGGGAAGACCACTTCTATCCCGAGATCATCGACCCTGCCACCGGCGAGGTACTGCCGGATGGCCAGCTGGGCGAGCTGGTATTCACCTCGCTGAGCAAAGAGGCATTGCCGATGGTGCGCTACCGCACCCGTGACCTCACCCGGCTGCTGCCCGGCACCGCTCGGCCAATGCGGCGGATCGGCAAGATCACCGGCCGCAGTGACGACATGCTGATCATTCGCGGGGTCAATGTGTTCCCGACCCAGATCGAGGAACAGGTCCTAAAAATAAAACAGCTTTCAGAGCTGTATGAGATCCATCTGTATCGTAATGGAAACCTGGACAGTGTCCAAGTGCATGTGGAACTGCGCGCAGAGTGCCAGCACCTTGACGAAGGCCAGCGCAAGCTGGTCGTCGGGGAGTTGACCAAACAGATCAAGACTTACATCGGCATCAGCACCCAGGTGCACCTGCAACCCTGCGGCACGCTCAAGCGCTCCGAGGGCAAGGCGTGCCATGTGTTCGACAAACGGTTGGCCAGCTGACCCAATCGGCTGCCATTTCGGCCCCGGCATTGCCCGGGGCCTTTTTTTTGCCTGCGTTCCCTCGGGCACGCGCTGATGCAGGCGCAGCCTTGTGCCGAGAGTGGGCTGCAACAGCCCCTTGGCCGGCAATGTGATACACAAATATTACTTGATACACATAAATGTGTTTGACGTTATGTTTTGTATCGCTTACAAATGACTCATGCCTTAGCAGGAGTCGCAGCACATGTACGCACAGCTAGTGGAAACCGGAGTCAAGCGCGTCAAGACGCTGGAAGAAATGTCCCCCGAGGAACGCAACTTCCAGGAAAAGATCGACGCCGAAATCAAGATCGAAGCCAAGAACTGGATGCCCGAGGCCTACCGCCAGACCCTCATCCGGCAGATCTCCCAGCACGCCCACTCTGAAATCGTCGGCATGCTGCCCGAAGGCAACTGGGTTACCCGTGCCCCAAGCCTCAAGCGCAAACTGCAGCTGATGGCCAAGATTCAGGACGAAGCCGGTCACGGCCTGTACCTGTACAGCGCCATGGAAACCCTGGGGGCTGACCGCGACGAAGAGATCGACAAACTGCACAGCGGCAAGGCCAAGTACTCGAGCATCTTCAACTACCCCACCCTCAGCTGGGCCGACATGGGCGCTGTGGGCTGGCTGGTGGATGGCGCCGCCATCGTCAATCAGGTGGTGCTGCAGCGCACCTCTTACGGCCCCTACTCCCGCGCGATGATCCGTATCTGCAAGGAAGAGAGCTTCCACCAGCGCCAGGGCTACGAAATGCTCCTGACCATGATGCGCCAGGGCACCCAAGCCCAGCGTGAAATGGTTCAGGACGCCATCAACCGCCTGTGGTGGCCGGCGCTGATGATGTTCGGCCCGAGCGATGAACACTCGCCCAACAGCGCCCAGTCGATGGCCTGGAAGATCAAGCGCCAGACCAACGACGAACTGCGCCAGCGCTTCATCGACCAGACCGTGCCGCAGCTGGAACTGCTTGGCTGCACTGCGCCTGACCCTGAGCTGAAGTGGAACGCCGAGCGCGGCCACTACGACTTTGGCGAAATCCAGTGGGACGAGTTCTACGAAGTGATCAAGGGCAATGGCCCGTGCAACCTGGAACGTGTCGCCACCCGGCGCAAGGCCATCGAGGATGGCGCCTGGGTACGCGAGGCCGCTGTGGCCTATGCGCGCAAGCAACAGAACAAGAACGCCGCCTGAGCGGCGATTGATGCGGAGATCGAAAATGTCTGTCTGGACCCTCTACGAAGTGTTCGTGCGCAGCAAGCACGGCCTTAACCACAAGCATGTCGGCAGCGTGCACGCCGCCGATGCCGCCATGGCCATCGAGAACGCCCGCGAGCTCTACACCCGCCGTAGCGAAGGTGTGAGCCTGTGGGTGGTGCCTTCGGCGCTGATCACCGCCTCCTCCCCCGACGAGAAAGACCCGCTGTTCGCCCCCTCGGACGACAAGGTCTATCGCCATGCCAGCTTCTACGAGCTGCCCGACGAAGTCGGACACATGTGAGGTGGGCCATGCATAAAGAAGCCCTTATCCCCTATCTGCTGGTGCTCGGCGACAGCGCCCTGGTCCAGGGCCAGCGCCTCTGTGAGTGGTGTGGCCGCGCCCCGGCCATCGAGGAAGAGCTGGCCCTGATGAACGTCGGCCTCGATCTGGTCGGCCAGGCCCGCAACTGGCTGGAGTATGCCGCCGAGCTACTCGACGATGGCCGGGATGCCGATGCCCTGGCGTTCCGCCGTGACGAGCGCGCCTACCGCAACCTGCTGCTGGTTGAGCAACCCAACGGTGATTTTGCCGTGACCATGACCAAGCAGTTCCTTTACGACGCGTGGCACTTCGCCGTGCTGCAGGAGCTGGTCGAGTCCAGCGACGCGCGAATCGCCGGGATTGCCGCCAAGGCCCTGAAGGAAGTCACCTACCACCTGCGCCGGTCCAGCGAATGGGTACAACGCCTGGGCGGTGGTACCGATGCCAGCCGCCAGCGCATGCTTGCCGCTATCCCGGTGCTGTGGCGCTTCACCGTTGAACTCACCGCTGGCAGCGACAACGAAGTCCGTCTGGCCGAATGCGGTATCGGCGCCGATCCAGCTACCGTCGGCGCCACCTGGCTGAAGCAGGTCACCGCGACGTTTGCTTCGGTCGAACTGCCGCTGCCCAAGGCCGCCAGCCACTTCTACCTGGATGGCCGCAAAGGCCTGCACACCGAGCATCTGGGCCTGCTGCTGGCCGAAATGCAGTTCCTGCCAAGGGCCTACCCCGATGCAACCTGGTGAACTGATTGCCGGCGACCGCGGCGCGCGGGCACAGCAAGGCGACGACCTGGCTCGCGCCTGGGCGGTATTGGGCCAGGTCATGGACCCTGAAGTGCCGGTGGTCAGCGTGGTCGACCTGGGGATCGTGCGCGATGTCGATTGGCGCGCCGGCCACCTGCACCTGGTGGTCACCCCGACCTACTCTGGCTGCCCGGCCACCGAAGTCATCGAAGGGGATATCCGCCAGGCGCTGGAACAGGCCGGTTTCACCGCGCCAGAGCTGGAGCGCCGGCTGACCCCGGCCTGGAGCACTGACTGGATCAGCGAACTGGGCCGCGAGCGCCTGCGCGCTTATGGCATTGCGCCGCCGCAAGGCAGTGCCAGCAAGCGCAGCCTGCTCGGCGAAGCCCCCCAGGTGTGCTGCCCGCAATGCGGCAGCGCCCATACCGAATTGCTCAGCCAGTTCGGCTCCACGGCCTGCAAGGCGCTGTACCGCTGCCGCGAGTGCCTGGAGCCATTCGACTATTTCAAATGCATTTGAGCCGTGGAGACCACCATGAGCCAGTTTCACAGCCTGACCATCAAGCAAGTGCGCAATGAGACCCGTGATGCGGTATCGATTGCCTTCGATGTGCCCGAGCACCTGCAGGACCAGTTCCGCTTCACTCAGGGCCAGTACCTGGTCATGCGCACCCAGCTGGATAACGAAGAAGTCCGCCGCTCCTACTCCATCTGCAGCGCCGTACAGGACGGCGAACTGCGCGTGGCCGTCAAGCGCGTCCCGGGCGGGCGCTTCTCGGCGTTTGCCAATGAAGTGCTCAAGGAAGGCCAGCAGCTGGAAGTAATGCCGCCATCGGGCAGCTTCTTCGTGCCGCTGGACCCGGCTCGCCAGGGCAACTATCTGGGGGTGGCCGCCGGCAGCGGCATCACCCCGATACTGTCGATCATCGCCACTACGCTGGCCAGCGAGCCGCACAGCCGTTTCACCTTGCTGTACGGCAACCGCTCCAGTTCGGGGGCGCTGTTCCGCGACAAGCTCGAAGACCTGAAAAACCGTTACCTCGACCGCTTGAACCTGATTTTCGTGTTCAGCCGCGAACAGCAGGATGTTGACCTGTACAACGGCCGCATCGACGCCGACAAATGCGGCCAGCTGTTTTCGCGCTGGCTGGACGTTGCCGGCCTGGACGCGGCGTTCATCTGCGGCCCGCAGGCGATGACCGAGACCGTGCGTGACAGCCTGCAGGCCAACGGCATGTCCAAGGAACGCATCCACTTCGAGCTGTTCGCCGCCGCCGGCAGCGAGGCCCGCCGCGAAGCCCGTGAGGCGGCACGCCAGGTGGATTCGGCGCTTAGCCATATCACCGTGATCAGCGACGGCCGCGCCCTTGCTTTCGACCTGCCGCGCAACACCCAGAACGTGCTGGACGCCGGCAACGCCATTGGCGCCGAGCTGCCCTACTCGTGCAAGGCCGGCGTGTGCTCCACCTGCAAGTGCCGGGTGATCGAGGGCGAAGTGGAGATGGACAGCAACCATGCCCTCGAAGACTACGAAGTGGCGGCCGGGTATGTGCTGTCGTGCCAGACCTACCCGGTGAGCGACAAGGTGGTGCTGGACTTCGACCAGTTGTAGACCGAGTCGACTGCTTCGCGGGTAAACCCGCTCCTACAGGGCCTGGGGCAGCATCCTTACCTGCGAAGAGGGCCTAAGCAACAACGCAATACCCCGCGTGACCTCAACACAACAATTACAAAACCAAGAGATCGCTTGCCATGACACCCGAACGCATAGAAAGCATCGCCAACCACCCCGACTTCCAGCACCTGGTGCGGCGCAAGCGCCGCCTCAACGGCAGCCTGACCCTGGCCATGCTGGTGGTCTACTACGGCTTCGTCCTGCTGGTTGCGTTTTCGCCCAGCACCCTCGGCCAGTCCCTCAGCGGCGGCGTGACCACGGTCGGCATGCTGGTGGGCGTGTTGATGGTGCTGCTGTCCTTTGCCCTGACCGGCATCTATGTGCACCGCGCCAACAACGTGCTCGACCCGCTCAACGACAAGGTCAAGCAGGAGTGCGCACAATGAACTGGACCGCCATTTCGATGTTCATGGTGTTTGTCTGCTTCACCCTGCTGGTCACCCGCTGGGCTGCCCTGCGCACCCGCTCGGCCAGTGACTTCTACACCGCCGGCGGCGGCTTGACCGGTATGCAGAACGGCCTGGCGATCGCTGGCGACATGATCAGTGCCGCTTCGTTCCTGGGCATTTCCGCGATGATGTTCATGAACGGCTACGACGGCCTGTTGTATGCCCTCGGTGTCCTGGCGGGCTGGCCGATCATCCTGTTCCTGATTGCCGAGCGCCTGCGTAACCTGGGCAAGTACACCTTTGCCGACGTGGTCAGCTACCGGCTGGCGCAAACCCCGGTGCGCTTGACCTCGGCTTTCGGCACCCTGGTGGTGGCGCTGATGTACCTGGTGGCGCAAATGGTCGGCGCCGGCAAGCTGATCGAGCTGCTGTTCGGCATCAGCTACCTGTACGCCGTGATGCTGGTCGGTGTGCTGATGGTTGCCTATGTCACCTTCGGTGGCATGCTCGCCACCACCTGGGTGCAGATCATCAAGGCAGTAATGCTGCTCTCAGGCACCAGTTTCATGGCCTTCATGGTGCTCAAGCACTTCGGCTTCAGCACCGAGGCCATGTTTGCCAGTTCCGTGGCCGTGCATGCCAAGGGCCAGGCGATCATGGCCCCAGGCGGCTTGTTGTCCAACCCGGTGGACGCCATTTCCCTCGGTTTGGGCATGATGTTCGGCACCGCTGGCCTGCCGCATATCCTGATGCGCTTTTTCACTGTCAGTGATGCCAAGGAAGCACGCAAGAGCGTGTTCTACGCCACCGGTTTCATTGGTTACTTCTACCTGCTGCTGATCGTTGTCGGCTTTGGCGCCATCGTCATGGTCGGCACTGAACCGTCCTACCGCGACGCCACTGGCGCCATCATCGGTGGCGGCAACATGGTCGCCGTGCACCTGGCCCAGGCCGTGGGTGGCAACCTGTTCCTGGGCTTCATCTCTGCCGTCGCCTTCGCCACCATTCTGGCTGTGGTCGCTGGCCTTGCGCTGTCCGGGGCATCGGCGGTGTCCCACGACCTGTATGCCTGCGTGATGCGCAAAGGCAAGGCGACCGAGCAAGAGGAAATGCGCGTGTCACGCATTGCCACGCTGGTCATCGGCCTGCTGGCGGTGATCCTGGGCCTGATGTTCGAGTCGCAGAACATTGCCTTCCTTTCCGGCCTGGTGCTGGCGGTGGCCGCTTCGGTCAACTTCCCGGTGCTGCTCCTTTCCATGTTCTGGAAAGGCCTGACCACCCGCGGCGCGGTGTGCGGCAGCATGGCCGGGCTGGTCTCGGCGGTGCTGTTGGTAGTGCTGGGCCCGGCGGTGTGGGTCAACGTGCTGCACAACGAAACGGCGCTGTTCCCCTACAGCAACCCTGCGCTGTTCTCCATGAGCCTGGCCTTCCTCAGTGCCTGGGTGTTCTCGGTTACCGACACCTCCGAACGTGCCGTCGAAGAGCGTGGTCGCTACCTGGGCCAGTTCATCCGCTCCATGACCGGTATCGGTGCGGCTGGCGCCAGTAAACACTGACTTCAAGGACGAACAGACATGTCGGGTAAAACAACAACAATGAACCGCACACACTTCCTGTCAGCCGCCTGGCTGGCCACCTTCGCCCTGCCGATGCCCGCGCTGGCCGACTTCATCGGCGACAGCCATGCACGCCTGGAGCTGCGCAACCACTACATCAACCGTGATTTTCGCCAGAGCAACGCCCCGCAGGCCAAGGCCGAGGAATGGGGCCAAGGCTTTACCGCCAAGCTGGAGTCGGGCTTTACCGAGGGCCCGGTCGGCTTTGGCGTGGACGCGCTGGGCCAGTTGGGCATCAAGCTCGACTCCAGCCGCGACCGTCGCAACACCGGCCTGCTGCCTTTTGGCCCGAACAGCCACGAACCGGTCGATGACTACAGCGAGCTAGGCCTGACCGGCAAGGTTCGCGTGTCCAAGAGCACCTTGCGGCTGGGCACCTTGCAGCCGATCCTGCCGGTGGTGGTGTACAACGACACCCGCCTGCTGGCCTCCACCTTCCAGGGTGGCCTGCTCACCAGTCAGGACCTCGATGGCCTCACCTTCAATGCCGGACGCCTGACCAAGGCCAACCTGCGTGATTCCTCTGGCCGCGACGACATCGGCTATGGCGCTGCCAGCAGTGACCACCTGGACTTTGGCGGTGGCAGCTACGCCATCACCCCGCAAACCACGGTCAGCTATTACTACGCCAAGCTCCAGGACATCTACCGTCAGCAGTTCGTCGGGCTGATCGACACCCGCCCACTGGCAGAAGGCGTGAGCCTGCGCAGTGACCTGCGCTACTTCGACAGCCGCAACGACGGTGCCGAGCGTGCCGGCAACATCGACAACCGTAACTTCAACGCCATGTTCACCCTGGGCGTGCGGGCGCACAAGTTCACCGCCACCTGGCAGCAGATGTCCGGTGACAGCGCCTTCCCGTTCGTCAACGGCGGCGACCCGTTCACCGTCAACCTGGTCACCTATAACACCTTCACCCGGGCCGGGCTGGACGCTTGGCAAGTGCGTTACGACTACGACTTCGTTGCCATGGGCATCCCCGGCCTGAGTTTCATGACCCGCTACACCGACGGTCGCCACGCGGAAACTGCCACCGTGACCAATGGCCGTGAGCGCGAGCGCGACACCGACATCACGTATGTCATCCAGAGTGGCCCGTTCAAGGACGTCAGCCTGCGCTGGCGCAATGTCACCTTCCGCTCCGGCAACGGCCTGACCAACGCCGTGGACGAAAACCGCCTGATCATCGGCTACACCCTGGCGCTGTGGTAACAGCACCCCTCACATTTTGAACAGCATGGAGAACAGCATGTCTGCCGCCCCTACTCTGCAAAGTTTCATCGCCGGCCGTTGGCTCGGCCAGCACGGCGCCCAGGCCCTGCGCAGCGCCCTCGACGGCCACGTACTGGCCTACAGCCATGAAGAGCGCCCGGACTTCGCCGAAGCTGTGGACTACGCGCGTGCACGCGGTCTTGCCTCGCTGATGGGCATGGATTTCCAACAACGTGCCCAACGCCTCAAAGCCCTGGCCCTGTACCTGGCCGAGCACAAGGAGCAGCTCTACGCCCTGTCGCACCACAGCGGCGCCACCCGGGCCGACAGCTGGATCGATATCGAAGGCGGCAACGCCACGCTGTTCTCCTATGCCGGCATCGGCAGCCGCGAGCTGCCGTCGGGTAACCTGGTGCACGAAGGGCCTGCCATACCCTTGGGCAAACAAGGCCATTTCGCCGGTAGTCACATCCTGGTGCCACGGGCAGGCGTTGCGGTGCACATCAACGCGTTCAACTTCCCCATCTGGGGCATGCTGGAAAAGTTTGCCCCGACGTTCCTGGCCGGTATGCCCTGCATCGTCAAGCCAGCGACCTCGACCAGCTATTTGACCGAGGCCGTGGTACGCCTGATGAATGCCTCCGGCCTGCTGCCCGAAGGCAGCCTGCAGCTTGTTATCGGCAGCACCGGCGACCTGCTCGACCGCCTGCAGGGGCAGGACGTGGTGACCTTCACCGGCTCCGCCGACACTGCCGCGAAACTGCGTGTGACGCCCAACCTGATTCGCAACTCAGTGCCGTTCACCGCCGAGGCCGACTCGCTCAACTGCGCCATCCTCGGCCCGGACGTGAGTCCGGACAGCGAAGAGTTTGACCTGTACATCAAGGAAGTGGTGCGTGAAATGACCACTAAAGCCGGGCAGAAGTGCACCGCCATCCGCCGTGCGATCGTCCCGGCCAGGCACCTGGATGCCGTCGCCACCCGCCTGCGCGAACGCTTGAGCAAGGTCGTGGTTGGCGACCCGTCCCTGGAAGGTGTGCGCATGGGGGCCCTGGCCTCCCATGACCAGCAGCGCGATGTCGGCGAGCGGGTGCGCAGCCTGCTGCAGAGTTGTGATCAGCTGTTCGGCGCCAGCGATGGCTTTGCCCCGCGTGGCGAAGGCGTGGCTGAAGGCGCGTTCTTTGCGCCAACCTTGTTGCAGGCCCGCGACCCACATGCCGAGGGCGGCGCCCACGATATCGAAGCGTTCGGCCCGGTCAGTACGCTGATGGCCTATGACGACCTCGACGAAGCCTTGGCACTGGCTGCCCGTGGCAAAGGCAGCCTGGTGGCGACCCTGGTCACCGCCGACCGCAGCGTGGCCGCCAAGGCTATCCCGGTGGCTGCTGCCTGGCATGGCCGTCTGCTGGTGCTCGATAGCCAGGCTGCCAAGGAGTCCACTGGGCACGGCTCGCCGCTGCCGCAGCTCAAGCACGGTGGCCCGGGCCGCGCCGGTGGTGGTGAAGAGCTGGGTGGCCTGCGTGCGGTCAAGCATTACCTGCAGCGCGCCGCCGTACAAGGCTCGCCGAGCATGCTCACGGCGGTCACCGGCGAGTACGTGCGCGGCGGCGAAGTGATCGAAACCGACGTGCACCCGTTCCGTCGCTACTTCGAGCAGCTGCGTATCGGCGAGTCGCTGCTCACCCATCGCCGCACCGTGACAGAAGCTGACCTGGTCAATTTCGGCTGCCTGTCAGGCGACCATTTCTACATGCACTTCGACGAAATCGCCGCCAAGGCGTCGCAGTTCGGTAAACGCATTGCCCACGGTTACTTCGTACTGTCGGCAGCGGCCGGGCTGTTTGTGTCGCCCGGTGCCGGACCGGTGCTGGCCAACTATGGGCTGGACACCCTGCGCTTCATCAACCCGGTGGGCATTGGCGATACCATCCAGGCGCGCCTGACCTGCAAGCGCAAGATCGACCAAGGCAAGACCAGCCCGCTGGGGCAGCCGCAGGGGGTGGTGGCGTGGGATGTGGAGGTGACCAATCAGCTGGGTGAGTTGGTGGCCAGCTATGACATCCTGACCTTGGTGCTGAAAAAACCAGAATGAGGAGTTGAAGCTACTGGCCTCCTCTCGGGCAAGCCGCCTCTGATCGGTAATGCCCAGTGCCCTTTGTAGGAGCGGGTTCACCCGCGAAGAGGCCGGTAGCTGCTCAAGCCGCTTAAGGACAGTTCACGGTATCTACGTACCTTATAGGAGCGGGCATCTCCGCTCCTGCAGTTTCTTTACCGGTTGCACGCGAGCTATTAGACCATCGCCGCCGGATCGCCCACCGACTGGTTGGGCTTGCTCCCCGAAATCCGCCAGCTCACGGCGGTAATGCCGTAACGCTCGGCCATCGGCCGACTGACCTTCCTGATCTTCTCGCGACCGAACTTGGGAATGATGCCGATGCCCGCATCACAACTTGCCCAATGCCAGGCCTCGGCATTGTCCAGGCGTTCCAGGCGAATGATGAAACTGCGCGGCTGGTCATGCAGTTTGTAATCGATTATGTACAACTGTGGGCTAGGCATCGCAGGGGGCCTCCTCTTCTCCATGGATGACATTTTGATTGATCGGGCGGTGGCCAGAAGATTCAAAATTTTGTCTAACAAAATGTCATGGCGCGATTCCGGGGCGGCTACCCCGAAATCGCTGCTGGGCACCTGTGGGGAGCTGCCGTTCAGCGAAAGCCCCCACTCACTGGCTGCGGCCTGCGCCGTGGCTGTTGCGTCCCCCCTTGCGTCCGGCTTCCGACGCCCGTTGGCGGTCGTTGGCAAAGTTGCCGCCAGATGCCTGGCCACCCTTGTGGCCAGCGCGCGATGCCCTCTCGCGGTCATTGGCAAAGTTACCTGGGTTGGTTTCCTTGGTGCCGCCGCGCTGGCGGGTTCGCTCTTGGTCCTGCGCCATGTCGTTTCTCCTTGCGATGGATTGGCTGATCGCATGAATCGGTGCCATGCCTAGCTTCCGAGCCCCCGATTTGTCGCTGTGCTCAATGGTTTTACGATCAGCTGACCGGTGGCACGAAAAACACGCAGGCAAGCTGTTTGCGTGCTGGAAGTGACCGTTCGTCAGCTTCAACGCAACGTTTATTGCCAGCCAGGGCCGAAATTTCATGCAATAAAGGAATCGCCCAGGAGCCGGAATGAAACCAGTCAAGCATCGCGCCACCATCATTTGCCGGCATGGCAAGCAGCGCCACAAGTGGTTGTGGGTGAGAAAGCCGAAGGCGCCCTGGACCCTTCCAGGCGGCAAGATCGAACCCGGCGAGACGCCGATGCAGGCCGCGCAGCGGGAGTTGCTGGAAGAGACTGGGCTACAGGCTGAATCGCTGGTGTTGTTGATGCGCCACGAAACGTCAGAGCGTGTGCATTACGTGTTCGCAGCGGAGTTTGCCGACGCACCGCAGCCCAAGGCCCGGCACGAAATTGCCGACTGCCGCTTTGCCCACCTGGATCAGGTGGCTGTGGTGAAGGGCGAGATCAAGGCCCTGATCCGCTCCTTGCTGGCCTGTGACGCGGGCACGGCGGCGTCCGTTCGGTAAGCTAGGCATGCACACTCCACTGAACGGCGTCTGACGCGATCGGCATCTCGTCGATGGCATGGATCATTCCGTTTTCCAGCGCCTCCCGCGGCGCCAGTATCCTTGGATAGGCCATTAGATAGCGCGGTACATCCAGGACCTCGGCCGCGCCTTTGGTGCGCTCGGCCACGATCTGCGCATACAGGCGCAGGTCGTAATCCAGGCTCATCGCATACTCGGACATCCGCGAATGGTCCACCGAACCATGCAAGGTCCAATGAAACGGGTGGAAAAGAAACTTGCTGAAACTGCAAGCCGTGCGTCGCGCTCCGGCAAGGAAGAGGATATTGCCCATGGATTCCACCGTACCCAGGTTGTGGGTATGCACCTCTACGGGTAACCCCCGCAGAAAGTTGTACAGGGTAAAGCCATAGCTGCATTCGCCGCCCATGGTGGCGATGTTCAGTTGCAGAAGCTCGGCACCCTGTTGCAATGCCCGTGAGCAGGTCGTGATCAGGTTGCCGCAGGTAGACGAATTGATCGGCCCGGTGAAGTGGATGATATGTCTGGCCATGCTTGCCTCCGCGGGTGGCAGGTCATTGCTTGTGCTTTTGCACATCGTCGCCCAGCCCGGCCATCTGGCAGTGGGAGAAAGGCTCGAATGTCATCCGGGCACCCTGCCAGGAAACGGGTATGCGGTGGAGACGCCAGCTGCCGCAAAGTTCAACTCGGCGTCAGCATTTCCGTTGGTCAAGCGTTGTGAACCCTCGCCGGCCTTTGCCGGTCGCACTTTCAGAGCGACCGAACAAGGAACCGGCAGTGAGGACGGCAGCGTGAGCGATATTCGCATCGGTATCTCCGGGTGGCGCTATGGCCCCTGGCGCAAGGACTTCTACCCCAAAGGCCTGAGACAGGACGATGAATTGGCATTCGCTTCACGGGCGGTGAACAGCATCGAGATCAATGGCTCGTTCTACAGCCTGCAAACGCCCGAGCGTTATCTGGGCTGGCGTGAAGAAACGCCGGATGGCTTCGTGTTCGCGGTCAAGGGGCCGCGCTATATCACCCATGTGCGGCGGCTGAAGGACATCGAAGAGCCAGTGGCCAATTTTTTCGCCTCCGGGCCGCTGCTGTTGGGCGAAAAGCTCGGGCCGTTCCTGTGGCAGTTCCCTCCCAACATGAAGTTCGATGAAGACCGTTTTGCCCGGTTTCTGGCGCTGCTGCCACACACCCGCAAAGCGGCCCTTGAACGCGCCCAAGGCTGCGCCGAGCGCCTGAAGGGTAATGGCAGCCTTGCCATCAAGGGCAATGCACGCTTGCGTCACGCCGTGGAAATCCGCCACGAGAGTTTCCTCTGCGAAGCCTTCATCAAGCTGTTACGCAAGCATCGCGTGGCGCTGGTAGTGGCCGACAGCGCCGGCAAATGGCCCTGTGTCGAAGATGTGACCGCCGACTTCGTCTACATGCGCCTGCACGGGGACGTGGAGCTGTACAGCAGCGGATATACCGCACGCGCGCTGCGGCGCTGGAAGCAGCGTATCCAACAATGGAGTGAAGGTAAGCAGGCGGACGATGCCCGCCTGATCGTGCCGGGGCCGCCGCCTCGGTGTGCGGCACGGGATGTGTACTGCTACTTCGACAATGACCAGAAGGTGCACGCGCCATACGACGCCAGGCGCTTGCTGGAAAAGCTGTCCTTGGACCATGAGCTGATGACCGAGCCAGGCGTGGTGCCGGAGGTGGCCTTGTGAACAAGCCCCTGCCCGCCCCACGCTGCATCATCGACAAGGTGACCGCTGTACGCCGGCTCAATGTGTTGACGCTGAACGTGCACAAAGGCTTCACCTTCTTCAACCGGCGCTTCATTTTGCCCGAGTTGCGCGAGGCCGTACGGGCCACCGGCGCCGACCTGGTGTTTTTGCAAGAGGTGCACGGCAGTCATCAGCAGCATGCCCTGCGCCACCCTGCCTGGCCCGAAACGCCGCAGTACGAGTTTCTGGCCGACAGCATGTGGCCGCAGTTCGCCTATGGCCGCAATGCGGTGTATCCCCATGGCGACCACGGCAACGCGCTGTTGTCGAAATTCCCCATCAGCCGCTTCAACAACCTGGATGTGTCGGTGCAGGGCAATGAACAGCGTGGCCTGCTGCATTGCCAGCTGGAGGTGCCGGGCCATGACGAGGTGCATGCGGTATGCGTACACCTGGGCCTGCGCGAAGCACACCGGCAGCGCCAGGTGAAGCTGATGCTGGACCTGCTGGCCAGCCTGCCGCCCAACGCGCCGGTCATCATCGCCGGCGACTTCAACGACTGGCGGCTGAAGGCGGACGCGGTGCTCAGCGAACACCTGACAGAAGCCTTCGGCACCCCGGCGCGCAGTTTTCCCGCGCGCCTGCCGTTGTTGCGCCTGGACCGCATCTACTTGCGAAACGCGATGCCGGGGGCTGCCCAGGTGCTGTCCAAATACCCGTGGTCGCATTTGTCCGACCACGTACCACTGGCTGCGGAGATCAACCTGTGAACCGACCTTGGGTAGATGGCAACAGTGTGCAGTTGCTGATCAATGGCGAGCAGTACTACCCCCGCGTGTTCGAGGCCATGGCCCAGGCGCGGGAAGAAATATTGCTGGAAACCTTCATCATCTTCGACGACAAAGTGGGCAAGCAATTGCAGCAGGTGTTGATCGAGGCTGCCCGGCGCGGAGTACGCGTGGAAGTGGCCGCGGATGGCTACGGCACAGCCGAGCTGCCGGCTGAGTTCATTTCAGCGATGACCGACGCGGGTGTAAGCTTTCACGCGTTCGATCCACAGCCCCTGTTGTTGGGCATGCGCACCAACCTGTTTCGCCGTTTGCACCGCAAGATCGTGGTGGTCGATGGTGAGCGGGCCTTCATCGGCGGTATCAACTACAGCGCCGACCATTTAGGCGACTTTGGTGCCATGGCCAAGCAGGACTATGCCGTGGAGGTCACTGGGCCGGTCGTGGCGCAGGTCCATGCAGCCAGTAAGCGCCTGATGTCTCCCGTGCTGCAGCCCCCCAGTGCAGTACGCCCGGTTACCGAGCCCGCCGGAAGCAGCAGTGCGGTGTTGATCGAGCGTGACAACGGCATGCGCAGCACCGATATCGAGGCACACTACCTTCAGGCGTTTCGTAAAGCCCGGCAACGCATTGTGGTCGCCAATGCGTATTTCTTTCCAGGCTACCGACTGATGCGTGAGCTGCGCAACGCGGCCCGGCGTGGCGTGGAGGTTCGGTTGATCTTGCAGGGCCAGCCCGACATGCGCTGGGTCCGTGCATTGTCGCGCCTGCTGTACAACTACCTGCTGCGCGACGGCGTGAAGATTCATGAGTATTGCCAGCGGCCGTTGCACGGCAAGGTGGCACTGGTGGACGACCAATGGGCCACCGTTGGCTCCAGCAACCTCGACCCCTTGAGCCTGTCGTTCAACCTGGAGGCCAACCTGTTCATTCGTGATCGGGCTTTCAACCAGCAACTGCACCAGCATTTGCACGCACTGGCCAGCGAGCAATGCAAACCGGTGACCTTGGAGCGCATGATTCGCGGCTACTGGTGGCGAGCACCGTTGATCTTCGTGTGCTTCCACGTGATCCGCCACTTCCCCCGCATTGCGGGTTGGTTCCCTGCGCACCGGCAGCGTTTACGCTCGGTGCAGCCGGAAGCCGAACCCCAGGGCAACTTGCACGAGGGCAACTCCTGATGGCGCGCAAAAGCTGGCAGACCTGGGGCAAACGCGTGTTCACGCTCGCGTTTCTGATCCTGATCCCTGTGCTGCTGTACCTGCTGGCGCGCAACCTGGACTGGAACGAAGTGCGCCAGTCTTTGCTGGCCTACAAGCCTGGCACCCTTGCTATCGGCTTGGCGATCGCGTTGAGCAGCTACCTCGCGTTCGCCAGTTACGACCTGCTGGCCCGGGCTTACACGGGCCATACGCTACCTGTCCGGCAAGTCCTGCCAGTCGCGTTCGTGTGCTACGCCTTCAACCTCAACTTCACGACCTGGGTAGGCGGGGTTGCCTTGCGCTACCGACTCTACGGCCGACTGGGCCTGGATACCGCGACCATTACACGAATCCTCACCTTGGGGCTGTTGACCAACTGGATGGGCTATATGCTGCTGGCCGGCACCGTATTTGCCCTGGGCCTGGTCGAGATGCCCGGCAACTGGGCGGTGGGCACTACAGGCCTGCGCCTGATCGGCCTGCTGTTGCTGGCGATTGCGGGCGGCTACCTGCTGGCCTGTGGTTTCGCCAAGAAGCGCACCTGGTGCTGGCGCGACCACGAAGTGACGCTGCCCTCGCTGCGTCTGGCGCTGTGCCAGGTGGCGCTGGGTGCCAGCAACTGGGCACTGATGGCGCTGCTGATCTTCTGGTTGCTGCCGGGTGAAGCGTTCTACCCATCGATTCTCGGCATCCTGCTGATCAGTTGCGTGGCCGGTGTGGTGGCGCATATTCCTGCGGGGCTGGGCGTGCTGGAAGCGGTGTTTCTGGCCCTGCTGCACGGGCAGATGGCCCAGGGCACGCTGGTGGCTGCCCTGCTCGGCTACCGCACGTTGTACTACCTGATTCCGCTGCTGTTGGCAGTGGTGACCTACCTGATCCTGGAAAAGCGCGCCAAAGCCATGCGCCGGCGCGACAAGCCTGCTCAGACCTGAAAGGGGCCGTGTGCGCTGGAGCTGGCTGCGTGGCACCGGCTTTGCCGGTGTTCGCGGGTGAACCCGCTCCTACGGGGGGACGCGCCAAGAAACCAACCCGACGCAAGCCATGCGCCGTAAATGTAGGAGCGGGTTTACCCGCGAAGCAGGCAGCACGTTGCATGGCACCGGCTTTGCCGGTGTTCGCGGGTAAACCCGCTCCTACGGGGGGGCGCGCCAAGAAACCAACCCCGCGCAACACCCGAGGCCCAAAGGACTGGGCGATCGGGTTAAAGGGCTGCCCGCCTACTGGCTTCAGGGTGAAATCGGATCACTCGCTGGAAAGGTTTCATCCAGCGCATTGTCCACCGCGCTCTCGCCCGGCTGTTCACCACAATGGCAGTCCTGCATCCGGCATGGCTCGCCCTTGCGGTGGCCGCTGGCGCAGGCCTCGCAGCAATAGGCCTTGCCGTCGCGCTGCAAGGCATTGGCATCCACCGTGCAGGAGCAGTGCGTACACGCGCAGCGTTGGTCATTCATGGCTTGCTCTCCTCGTCGTCAATCACATCATCGGTCCAGGGCACACCATCCAGCGGCGCGGATCTGGCCAGTTCGGCCTCGTCCAGACCAATGCCGCCACCAATCTCATCGGCATCCACCTCGCGCAGACGCTGGTCTGCCGGGCCGTCACTGCCGCCCGGTTCGTGGGGGTCGCGGGCACCGGTTTCGTCCAGCAGGGTGTCCGGGCTCAAATCGTCGTAGGTGACATTGTCCTCATGCAGGCTGTCACTCAGCGCCTCGCCGCCGGTCATGCCACTTTGCGCCACGCGCCGGGGGGGGAACTCACGGTCGACCTCGGCGGCCGGTCGTTCGTCGCCCACACGCCCTTCGCGCTCATCCAGGCGTTCATCGAAATCCAGCTCATGCACGCTGCCCATGCGGTCTTCGGTGTCATCAATTTCGGTGGGGGCGTATGGCTTAGGTGCATCGGGTCGGGTCATGTGCGTTCTCCATCAGGTGGCTTCATTCGGTCGACTGCACCCGCTCACGGAAGATTCAGAGTTTTTTGAACTACCGCCTCGGCCGGCACCTCCCACCTTAGAGACTGTGATCTGCCCGGAGCCCGCCATGGCCAAGCCCCTGCAGGAATATGCGCGCAAGCGCGACTTCAACGCCACGCCCGAGCCCAGCGGCAAACGCAAACGTGGCAAGCGGGCCCATGCGCTGCAGTTCTGCATCCAGAAGCACGACGCCAGTCACCTGCACTACGACTTCCGCCTCGAGCTCGACGGCACCCTGAAAAGCTGGGCGATCCCCAAAGGCCCATCGCTGGACCCCAAAGTGCGCCGCCTGGCAGTGCATGTGGAGGACCATCCGTTGGACTACGCCGATTTCGAGGGGCGTATCCCTGAAGGCCACTATGGTGCAGGCGATGTGATCGTCTGGGACCGCGGTGTCTGGGAGCCTGAAGGCGATGCGCATGAAGCCTACGCCAAAGGCAAGCTGCGTTTCCGCCTGCAGGGTGAGAAGCTAGGCGGCGTGTGGAACCTGTTCCGCACCCACCTGGCCGGCAAAAAAGAGCAATGGATGCTGGTCAAGTCGCACGACGCCCAGGCGCGCAGCGAGTCCGAGTACAGCATTGTCGAGGCCCTGCCCGACAGCGTGCTCAGCGAGCGCACGCTGGTGCCACGCAAACCCGCTGCACCCAAAGCCGCAACACCGCGCAGCAGCCGTAAACGCCCCGGCAACGTTCAAACGGCACACTTGCCAGCACAGCTACAGCCACAGCTGGCAACGCTGGTGGACGCTCCCCCCAGCGGTGACTGGCGCTACGAAGTCAAGTTCGATGGCTACCGTATCCTGGCCCGCATCGAGGGCCAGGACATCCGCCTGTTCACCCGCAACGGCCATGACTGGAGCAGCAAGATGCCCCGGCAGGTTGCCGCCTTGCGCGCGCTCGGTATCGACTCGGCCTGGCTCGATGGCGAAATGGTGGTGGCTGATGAGAATGGCATGGCTGACTTCCAGGCGTTGCAGAATGCCTTCGATACCGAGCACGACGAATACATCACCTATTACCTGTTCGACCTGCCATTTCTGGGCGGTCAGGACCTGCGACAGCTACCGCTGCAGCACCGCCGCGAGACATTGCGCCAACTGCTTGAGCACAACCATTCCGACGTCATCAAATATTCCGCCGACTTCGACCAACCTGTCGACTCACTGCTCGACAGTGCCTGCCGGCTGAAGCTGGAAGGCCTGATCGGCAAGCGAGCTGACAGTGTCTACAGCGGCCGCCGTAGCCCGGACTGGATCAAGCTCAAGTGCAAGCAACGCCAGGAATTCGTGATTGTCGGCTACACCGACCCCAAAGGCAGCCGCAGCGGCTTCGGTGCCCTGCTGCTGGCCCTGCACGACAATGACAGTGGCGAGCTGCGCTATGCCGGGAAGGTCGGTACCGGCTTCAATACCACGACACTGGCCAGCATCCATGCCCGGCTCAAGCCCCTGGAAATCGCCAGCCCTGCCCTGCCCTCGCCGCCCGCCGGAGCCGAAGCGCGTGGTGTGCACTGGCTGCGGCCGCAGTTGTTGGCTGAAGTCGCCTTTGCCCAGATGACCCGTGACGGCATCGTGCGCCATTCGGTGTTCCACGGCCTGCGCGATGACAAGGCGGCAACCGCCATTGACCTGGAGCGCGCCATGCCCGCAAAAACTGTATCCAACCGCAACAAGCAGGCCAAGGCGTCTGAGAACCTGGGTGAACTGCGGCTGACCCACCCCGACCGGGTCATCGATCCCACCACGGGTGTGACCAAGCGCGAGGTCGCCGAGTATTACGCCGGCATCAGCCAGTGGATCCTGCCCCAGCTCAAGCACCGCCCGGTGGCATTGGTGCGCGCCCCGGACGGCTTGGGCGGAGAGCTGTTCTTCCAGAAAAACGCGGGCCAGCTGCATATACCCAACGTACTCAGCTACGAAAAGGCCGAGGCAGGCCAGGCGGCGATGGTCATCAATCGCCCGGACACGCTGCTGGGCGCGGTGCAGATGAACATGCTGGAACTGCACACCTGGAACGCCACGGACAAGAATTTCGACAAACCGGACCGTTTCGTGCTCGACCTGGACCCTGACCCTGCGCTGCCCTGGAAGGCGATGGTGGAGGCGACCCAGCTGGCCCTCACCCTGCTGGACGAACTGGGCCTGAAGGTGTTCCTGAAAACCAGTGGTGGCAAGGGTATTCACGTCGTTGCCCCCTTGACCCGGCGAGCCGGCTGGGACGAGGTCAAGGACTTCAGCCACGCCATCGTCAGTTACCTGGCCAAGCTGTTTCCGGAGCGCCTGAGCGCGGTGTCGGGGCCAAAAAATCGCGTGGGACGCATCTTCATCGACTACCTGCGCAATGGCAAGGGCGCCACCACGGCGTGCGCCTACTCACTGCGTGCCCGTGAGGGGCTGCCTGTATCGGTGCCTATCTGGCGTGATGAACTGGCGCACATCAAAGCCGCCAACCAATGGAACATCACCAACCTGCGCGAGCGCCTGGCGGAGGTCGACGACCCTTGGGCCGACATGGGCAAGGTACGCCAGTCGATCACCGCGCGCATGCGCAAGCAGCTAGGGCTCGAATGATGACGCCCCTGCGATTGGACACGACCCGGGAGCCACGCCCATGAGCATCGTTCAGGACTTCAACCTGACCACCCTTGACCGCCTTTTACGCGCCTTTGGCGAACGCCAGCTACCGCTCAACCTCGATACCCAATTGCCGCAACTGATCCAGGCGCTGCAAGCTGATCACCTCGACCTGCTACCGTTGCCGGGGCAAGGCAACACCTTGCGTCGCTGGCAGACCTTGGCACGGGTGGCCGGCTGTGACCTGGCACTGGCCAAGCTCTACGAGGGCCATACCGATGCCTTGGCGATCCTGGCGGAATGCGGCGCAGCGCACCACGCCAACGACGGCATCTGGGGCGTATGGGCGGCAGAGCCGCCCGATGCGCGAGTCCACATCACTGCGCGTGAAGGCGACCAGGTGCACCTGAGTGGCACCAAGGCCTGGTGTTCCGGTGCCTTGCAGATCGATCGAGCGCTGATTACTGCCTGGGATGAGGCCGAGCAGCCGCAATTGGTGGCAATCGAGCTGTCACAGCCGAGCCAGGGCCTGAACATCGAGCACTGGCAGGCCGTTGGCATGGCCACTACCGCCAGTGTCGAGGTGGCGTTCAACGATACCCCAGGCACGCTCATCGGCGCGCCGGGCCAATACCTCTCGCGCCCTGGCTTCTGGCAAGGCGGTGCAGGTATCGCTGCCTGCTGGTACGGCGCGGCCGAGGCGCTGGCGGATTACCTGCGTGAACATTGCCGCAAACCCCGCCCAGACCCGCATGCCGATGCGCATCTGGGGGCTGTGGACGCTGCGTTGCATGGCGCCCGTGCATCACTGCGTGAATGTGCTGCCTGGATCGATCAGCAGCCCGGTGTGGATGCCAGTTTCGAAGTTCGCCGCACCCGCGCCCAGGTAGAACAGGCCGTAGAGCAGGTCATCAGCCACGTCGGGCGTGCCTTGGGGGCCACGCCGTTCTGTCGCAGCAGTCATTTTGCCCGGCTGAGCGCCGACCTGCCGGTGTTCCTGCGTCAGAGCCATGCCGAGCGCGATCTGGCGATGCTGGGCCAGCAGTTGGCCCACTTGCCAGCGGGGGTATGGCAGCTATGAACCAGAACCTGATCCAGTCCGCCGGTGGCACGCCCTGGACAGCCTGGCAGCATAGCGCGCACCTGGCGCGTGCAACCTGGCTCGATTCACGCCAACTGTGCCCGCCGGGGCGCCGGCTGGTATTGATTGCGCCGCACCCGGATGACGAAATTCTCATGGCTGGCGGCCTGCTGGCAGGCTTCAAAGGGCGCGAGGACGAGCTGGTGCTGATCTCCGCCACCGACGGCGAAGGCAGCCACCCCGGCTCCAGCCACTGGACCGAACATCGCTTGCGCCGCCAGCGCCCCCAGGAAAGCCGACAGGCCCTGCAACAGCTCGACCTTGACCTTGAGCGCCTGGACTGGCGCAGGCTCCATCTGAAGGACGGCCAGCTGCCGCGCGAAGAAGCGTTTCTGGCCAGTCACCTCACGCAGTTACTTCGCCCCAATGACCTGCTGATGGCCACCTGGCGCAGTGATGGCCATTGCGATCACGAGGTCGTCGGCCGCGCCGCTGCGCAGGCGGCTGCAGCCCGTGGGGTGCAATTGGCTGAGGTACCGGTCTGGGCCTGGCACTGGGCTGAGCCTGACGACCCGCGCCTGCCATGGCCCCGTGCGCACCGCGTGCAGCTCGATGAAAGCCGTCTGGCACGCAAGCGCAAGGCCTTGGCCGCCCACGTCAGCCAGCTGCAGCCGGACGGCGAGCAGCCGCCGGTGCTACCGCCGCACCTGCTGGATTGCCTTCTGCAACCTTTCGAACTGGTGTTTCTTTGAATGGAGCTGTCATGAGCCTCGATCCACAGTATTTTGCCGAGCTATACGCCACCCATGAAGACCCTTGGGCCTTTCGCACCCGCTGGTACGAGAAGCGCAAACGCGAGCTGGTGATGGCCAGCCTGCCACGCCAGTGCTACCAGCGCGTGTTCGAGCCAGCCTGCGCAAATGGCGAGCTCAGTGCGTTGCTGGCCGAGCGTTGCGCCGAACTGCTGTGCCAGGACCTGGACCCGACGGCCGTAGGCCTGGCCCGCGAACGCCTGGCTCACGTGCACAATGCCTTGGTCGAACGGGCCCGGTTACCGGGGGACTGGCCGGGCGGCCGCTTTGACCTGATCGTGCTCAGCGAGGTGGGTTACTACCTTGATCCTACCGACTGGCTGCAGGTGATCGAACAATCGGTGGCCAGCCTTACCTACGACGGCGCGTTACTGGCCTGCCACTGGAAGCACCCTATCGCGGGTTGCCCGCAGGACGGTCGCGACGTGCACCGCCTGTTGACCCGGCATTTGCCGTTGCATCAGCAGTTCCGCCATGAGGAGGCGGACTTCTTGCTGGAGTACTGGTCATGCCAGCCAAGCGTTGTCGACCTCGACGAGACGTGCCCATGATTGCCGTTGTCATCCCTGCACATAATGAAGCCCGCCGCCTTGGGCGATGCCTGCGGGCAGTGCTGATCGCTGCCCAGCAGGCGCAGCATGCGGGAATGCACGTGGAAGTGCTGGTGGTACTGGACCGCTGCAGTGACGGCAGCGCCGCCGTGGCGCGGCGTTTCGGTGTACACATACTGGAGGTGGATGCCGGTAATGTCGGCATGGCACGTCGCGTGGGCGCGGCGCACATGGTCGAGCGGGGCGCCACGTGGTTGGCGTGCACCGATGCGGACAGCCAGGTCCCGGCGCACTGGCTGCTGTCGCAGTTGGCCTGTAGCGCCGAGGTGGTTTGCGGCACCGTGCATGTCGAGTACTGGCAACCCTGGCAGACAGCCGCGCTGCGCAAGCTCTACCAGAGCCGCTACCAGGCGTGTGAAGGGCATCGGCATGTGCACGGCGCAAACCTGGGGGTATGTGCCGATGCCTATGAGCGTGTGGGTGGCTTTCAGCCCCTGGCGGCGCATGAAGATGTGCAACTGGTCAGTGACCTGCAGGCCAGCGGCGCCCAGATCGTCTGGACCGCCAGGCATAGTGTGGCCACCAGCAGTCGACGTGACAGCCGCGCCCGCGAGGGGTTTGGTGATTACCTGGCTGGGTTGCAGGCGCAGTCTTGAACTCAATGGCATTGGCCGTGTTCATGAAGCCTTTCGCGTCTTCTTCACCGGTTTCTTGCCACCCAGGCTGCGCTTGAGCAGTTCGGTCAGGTCGAGGATGTCCGCACCTTTCTCGGCCCCTCCTGCGTCGCCCTTCTCCACCGCCTCGATCTTGCCCTTGCTGGCCTTCTCTTCCACCAGGTCCATGATCGTCTGGCGGAAGGCGTCATGATAATCCTCAGGCTTCCAGGGCCCGCTCATGTCCTCTACCAGGCGCTTGGCCATCTCCAGCTCACGCTTCTCCACCTTGCTATCGGTCACGCTGGCATCCAGCTCCAGCGTTTCCAGCCCGCGCACCTCTTCAGGCCAGCGCAAGGTGATCATCACCAGCGCATGGTCCAGAGGCCGCAGCAGCGCCAAGTGCTGCCGGGTATGCAATACCACGGTGGCCAGTGCCACCTTGCCGGTCTTTTCCAGCGTCTCGCGCAGCAAGGCGTACACCTTGCCGCCACGGCGGTCCGGGGTCAGGTAGTACGGCGTATCGAAATGCTGCAGCGGAATATCGCCCGCTTCCACAAAGGAAAAGATGTCGATTGTCTGGGTCGCTTCCGGCCGGGCCTTGCGGATCTCCTCCTCACTGATCACCACATAGCGGCCCTTCTCGAACTCTACGCCCTTGACGATATTGTCCTTGTCGATTTCCTTGCCGGTCACCTTGTTCACCCGCTTGTAGCCGACCGGCTCCATGCTGCGCTTGTCCAGCCAGTCGAAGTCCACGCGCTCGGTGCGCACGGCGGTATTGAGTGCCACAGGGATGTGCACAAGGCCAAAACTGATGGCGCCTTTCCAGATTGCCCGAGCCATGAGGGTGCTCCCAGGGTTGCCTGCTGATACCAGAAGTGACTGCGCCGGGCGACAAAGGTTTAGCTGCCCTGCCCTGCGGCAACCGTCACGCTTGGCTGAACAACACCCGCTTGAACGCTTCGGCCGCCAAGTGCACTTGCACCGCCCAATCCCCCGCGGCTTCGCTGCCGGCATCATCGGAGATGTATTTCAGGCACACGAACGGAATACCTTCGTCACGCGCGATCAGTGCCAGCACGTAGGCTTCCATGTCGACCACGTCGTAAGGCGCGTCGCCATGGTTGATCTCGAAGCTGTCACCGCTGCCACAGGTTTCCACAGCCAGGCCGGGTATTGCCGCCCCGTGTTCGAGTATCACCGGGGTATCGGACAAGGGCGTTTCATAGCGGGCAAAGCCCAGCGCGGTCACATCCATGTCGCGTTGTACGAAGCGGTTACAGCACACGACTTCGCCCTTGCCATGACGCTGGCTGCCAGCCGAGCCCAGGTTGACGATAAGCTTGGGCCTGCGCGTGGCGATCGCCTTGGTCAGGGCGATTGCGGCATTGACCTTGCCAATGCCGGTGAACACGGTGTTCACCTCGGTAAAGGCATCGCCAGCCTCGGCCTCAAGCGCAAAGACGAACAGCGTGTCATTCAGGGAAATGTCGGGGAATTGCTTGATCAGCATCATGGAGCAGGTGTTTCCGAGTGGCTGCAAAGGGCGCGGCCATTGTCGGTCAACACAGCCTAAATGCAAGTCCTGCCTACACCGTCACCTTTGGTAAGCGGGTGCTGCCCTCGATCGTCGTTCACCAACGGCTATTTGCCGGCGGCGGCCCACTGCGGATCCGGCCCTGAGCCTGCAATGCGGCAACGAATGCGGGCTACGCAGCGCTTGCAGCATTGCGGTTCATCACCGTCATGCCGTGCTCCTTGTCTACTTACTGGCTCGGCTTCTGCCCCGGCATCGGCTCGGGGTCGGGCGCAGGCTGCGGTGCCGGCTGGGAATCAGGTTGCTGCATCTGCAGCGAAGGTTTACTGGGGTCAGAATCTTTACCAGGGTGGTCATTGTCGCGGTCGAAACAGCCGCCGACCAAGCTCAGCGCCGCCATCAGGATGATCAGTGGAGTCAGTCGCATGGAGTACCCCCTTGGATAATTGCAGTGCCAGGTCGCCCCGGCACTGCGCCTTGGTCAGTTACGAACGGCCGCCCTTGTGGCCCGACTCGCGGTCGTGGGGCATGTTGCCGCCCGAGGACTGGCCGCCCTTGCGACCGGCTTCGGAAGCTTTTTCACGGTCATTGGCGAAATTGCCCGGGTTCTTGTTACCGCCTTGGCTGCCTTGTTGATTGCCGGTGCGGCTGTTGTCTTTAGTGGCCATGGTGTTCAAACCTCATATGACTTCGGAATGCACGGCAAGATGCCGTACACAGATTCGGAGTTCGGCGATATCGGCAGATTCGCTTTATTACGAGAGGTTCGGACCGGTGGCGTTAAATAAGCGGCATCGCCGTATTTGGTGCGCGTGTCAGTGGTGCGGCGGGCGATCCATGTGCGCCTGGCGCCGGCCCAGCCAGCCACCCGTCGCGGCCCAACCCACGGCAAGCAGCGCGCCGATCAGCATCGCCAATTGCGGGTGCTCGCCCATCACGTCCAACCCACGCTTGACCCAGCCGCTCAGCGCATCGCCGCCACGGTAGACCACCGTGTCGATGAAGTTCTTGGCTTTGTACTTGTCCTCGGCGGGCAGCACGGTGAACAGCATCTCCCGCCCTGGCCGTACCAGTGCGTATTCACCTGCCCGGCGCACCACCATCACCACCACGAACAGGGCAAACACCGGGGCCAGTGCCAGCCACAAGAAGCCGGCAGCCATGACCAGCGGCACTGCAACCAGCAACACACCGACACCCAGCCGACGGGCCAGGCGCCCGGTAAGAAAGACCTGGGTGAGGATGGCCAGGGCCTGCACAACCGTGTCGATCAGGCCGAACACCTGTGTCTGTCGGGTGCGGTCCGTGAAGGTTTCGCTGACAATACGCGCCTGCTCGAAGTACAGGAATGTGCTGACGCTGGCCAGCAATACCACGAACAAAGCGATGCCTAGCAGATAGGGCGAGCGCAGGACGGCGGTGGCGCCGGTAAACGGGTTGCCACCCAGTGGCCGCGCGTCCTGATGTTCGGTTTGCATCGCAATGGGTTGACGGGCTCGCCAGCGTTGCAGGAACAGTGTCGCGCCGATACTGCCCAGCAGAAATACCGCCGCCAGCACCAGTAACCCCGCATGGCCGAGCGGCGCCACCAGCAGGGTGCCAACCAGGGGGCCACTGAGCCCACCCAGGCTGGCCCCGGCTGCCAGCAGGCCGAACAGCCGCTTGCCTTGGGCGGTGGAAAACAGATCGGCGAGCACGCTCCAGGCCAGCGAGATCGTCAGCAAATTGAACACCGACAGCCAGACATAGAACGCCCGGGCGGTCCAGAGATCGTCAGGGTTACCGGCCAACAGTGCCGCGAACAGCAACAGGTTGCTGGCGAAAAAACCATAAGTCCAAGGCAGGATATGCCTGCGCTGCACCCTGGATGCCAGCCAGCCAAACAGCGGCAGGCACGCCAACGTGGCAATGAAGGTGCCGGTGAACAGCCACTGCAGGTTTTCCACGCCACCGGCAACGCCCAGGGTTTCGCGCACCGGGCGCAGCATGAAGTAACCGGTGAACAGCAGGTAGAACAGCAACAAGCCGGCGATGACCGCCGGCCCCTCACCAGGCTGGATGTTCAGCCCTTGGTCCAGGCGCCGCCGCCAGGCTTGCATCATCTCAGGCAAACTGCGTGATCAGCGCCTGTTGCTGCGCCGGGGTGAGCATTGGCTCATGCCCGGCCTTGAGCTGATCGAGCTGGCGGTCAGGCCGACTGGTAGCGGGGATGACCGTGGTCACTGCCGGGTGGCTGATGGCGAACTTGAGAAACAGCTGTGCCCAGCTGCCGATGCCCGCTTCGGCGGCCCAGCCCGGCAAGGCCTGGCCCTTGACCCGGGCGAACAGCCGACCATCGTCGAAGGCCCGATTGATCAACACCGCAACGCCCTTGTCCTGGCACAGCGGTAGCAATTCACGGGCAGCGTCAGGGGCGTTGACCGAGTAGTTGATCTGGATGAAGTCCAGCGGCTCGCTTCGCACGATACGCGCGACGTCGTCGTGGCCACTGTTCAGGTAATGGGTGATGCCGACATAACGCGTGCCGCCCAGCTGCTTCAGCTCGCGGGCATAAGGCAGCTGGGTCTGCCAGTCGCGCAGGTTGTGAATCTGCAGCAAGTCGACCTTGTCGGTGCGCAGGCTCCTGAGGCTGCCGGCCCACTGCGCTTGGGCTTCAGCCCGGCTATTGGCGGCGATCTTGGTGGCCAGGAAGCACTGGCGGTGCCAGCCGCCCTCCTCCAGCAACTGGCCGAGAATGCTGTCGGCGCCCCCGTAGTTGGGCGAGGTGTCGATCACCCGGCCGCCGCCTTCGAAAAATGCCTTCAGCACCGTTTTGAGCTGAAGGTATTGGGGCGAACCGCTTTCTACCTCGAAACTGCCCGAAGTACCGGCACCGATCACCGGCAACGCTTCACCGGTGGACGGGACTTTACGGGCCAGCAAACCCGCCGGCACGGCAGCGTGCAGCCAAGGGCTGGCGGCGGCCAGCAAACCCAATGTTGCACCTGCGCGTAGGACTTCACGACGTGCGTACATGGAAAATCCCCCGTCATGAATCGGAAATTTTCAAGCCTAGCCGCTCTGTCCCTTGCCTGCGGGTGTTTCTGTATCTGGATGTTTAGAGATCAGGCCCGCAGCAAGGAGCTCAGATCGACACCCGTCTCGCTCATTGGCGGGCACCAGTAGTAGCCCCCCGTCAGCGGGCGGCTAAAGCGGTACAGCCCGTCGATGATGCCGTCTTCCAGGCCACTCATGCGCCGCAGCTGCACTTCGAATGCCTCGAAACTCTTGCCCAGCGCGACAAAGGCCAGGCCGGCGCCGCGTTGGTCGGCCCAGGCTACCGAGCGACGGACCATGAACGCCTCGGGTTCAAAGCTTTCCTGGGCGGTGCGCTTGACGTGCGCGGACTCGGGGGCGTCGTCGAGTTCTTCGTTATCGCTCAGGCGACGGCCGATGATGTTGTCCTGGTCTGCCTGGGGCAGCGACTTGAAGTATTGCAGGTCGTGCTTCCACAGCTGGAACGCGGCAAAGCTGGCGCCATCTGCGGCAATGGCCGCTTGCACCGCCTCTTCGTCTACCGGGTTTTCGGTGCCGTCTTCATAACCGGTAAGGTCATGGCCGCCCCGGTGCAGGAAGCCATCAACGCTGTCGGCCAGGCCCAGCGCGGGAGCCAGCGCCTGCTCCAGGGCCTGGGCGCGCAGCAGCAGGTCGCCACGTTCGTCGCCACGCAGCCACAGCCACAGGGCGTGTTGGGTGCTGGGGTTCTCCACCGCAGCATCCAGCAGCGGGAACGGGCGCAGGCCTGGTATTTCCCGGCCCAGGGCCTTGGCCAGGGGGGCGCCTACGCCCAGCAGCAACTGTTTGCCATCGACCTGCGGCAGCAAGGCATCCAGCGCGGCAGGCAACGCCTCGGGCGACTGCAGGGTGAAGAACAGGTGACGGGCGTGGGCCGGCACCGGGGTGGCAAGCAGACCTTGCTGGAACGGCATATCAGGCTAATCCTAAGGTAAAAACGGAATGCTACTTCGCCTGCATGCCTGCTGCAATGCGGCATGCAGCCTCGCCAGCCGCTGCACGTAGTAACAAACGGTTACCAAGAGCTGGCCCTTTGCAATTAGCTATCAATCAAGGCCGACCTACACTGCTTCAGATCCTTCGCCCGAGATCCCCCTCATGACCGCCTCGCCCCTGCTCACTGCGTTTCTGCCGCTTGCACTGGGCATCATCATGCTTGGCCTTGGGTTGTCGCTGACCCTGGCTGACTTCGCTCGCGTGGTGAAGTACCCAAAGCCCGTGGTGGTGGGCCTGGTGTGCCAGATCCTGCTGTTGCCGCTGGTGTGCTTCCTGATCGCCAACGGCTTTGGCCTGGAATCTGCCCTGGCAGTGGGGTTGATGCTGCTGGCTGCTTCGCCGGGCGGTACCACGGCCAACCTGTTCAGCCATCTGGCCCACGGTGACGTGGCGTTGAACATCACCCTGACGGCGGTCAACTCACTGATCGCGATCCTGACCATGCCGTTGCTGGTGAACCTGTCGCTGAGTTGGTTCATGGCCTCGGACCAGGCTATTCCCCTGCAGTTCGCCAAGGTCATGCAGGTGTTCGCCATCGTCTTGCTGCCGGTGGCGCTGGGCATGCTGATTCGCCATTTTGCCCCGGCGTTCGCTGCGCGCATGGAAAAGCCGATGAAGCTGGTGGCTGCGCTGTTCCTGGCCTTCACCATCGTCCTGGCACTGGCCAAGGACTGGCAGACAGTGGTCGAGTACGCACCGGTGGTGGGCCTGGCGGCGCTGCTGTTCAACTTGCTGAGCCTGACGGTGGGCTATTGGGTGCCGCGGCTGTTGAGCATTCCCAAGCGCCAGGCGATTGCCATTGGTATGGAAATTGGCATCCATAACGGGACCTTGGCGATTGCCCTGGCGTTGAGCCCTTCGCTGCTGAACAACGCGACCATGGCGGTGCCGGCTGCGTTGTACAGCTTGATCATGTTCTTTACCGCGGCCGGGTTTGGCTGGTGGGTGAGCCGCGGGCATGTGACGGCAGAGCCCAAAGGTGAAACCGTGAACTGACGTCACCCAATGCCCGGCAGGTGCCGGGGATGCGTCACGATGGGCTGCGCCTGCTGCGCAGTTGCTGCTTCAACACCTTCAGCGGCGGCGCATAGAAGAACCCGAACGACACGCTCCCCGTGCGCCCCTTCACCGCATGGTGCAGGCGGTGTGCGCGGTGCAGGCGTTTCAGGTAGCGGTTGACCGGCCGCGGCTTGCGCGGCCAATGCCGGTGAAAGAAACCGTCGTGGGCCAGTACATACAGTGCGCCATACCCTGCCACACCACCGCCTACCCACTGCAAAGGCGCATAACCACTTTTGCCCAGCGCCACCAGCGCCGTGGCGATCAGCCCCAGGGCCACCAGGTACAGGTCGTTGGTTTCGAGCATGCCCAGGTGTGGCTCATGGTGCGATCGGTGCAGCCACCAGCCCCAGCCATGCATGATGTACTTGTGAGCCAGCGTACCAACGCCCTCCATGGCCACCAGGGTGCCGAACAATATGGCGAGATTGAACAGCATGGAACGGTCCGGGTGATGGCAAAGGAAGGCGCAAGGTTACCGGCTGCCCAGGGTTTTTTCCATGTGGGCGTGACCGGCAGCAGGCCGTTCACGGATGAAGCCATTGTCATGTGTTTGCCCTTGACCTGCTCTGCCCTGCGGCGTATGGTCCGCGACGCAATTTTGCCTTCCTCAACAGGAGACCTGCCTTGGACAGTAGCCCCAGTCGCTTGCGACAGGCCCGCGTGGCGCGCTAGCCCGGCAGTGTTCTGCACTGTCTGGCCGTGCTGGCAAGACGGTGGTTTCCTGTAACCCCCGCTTCTCCTTCCCTCCTCGTGGTCCTGCGCAATTTTCTGGTTATTTCAACCGCGCCAACTGATGGCGTTCATGCGGGCGTGTGCCTGCGGAAGAGGTTTGCTATGGATTGGAAAGTATTTCTGCTGCGCGTCAGCATTGCCCTGGTGCTGGGGGCGCTGATCGGTGCCGAACGGCAATTGCGCCAACGCCTGACCGGGCTGCGCACCAATGCGCTGGTCAGTACCGGTGCCTGCCTGTTCGTATTGATGACCCAGGCGGTGCCAGGCATGGCGCCTGCCGATGCGTCGCGGGTCGCAGCCTATGTGGTGTCGGGCATCGGCTTTCTCGGCGGTGGTGTCATCATGCGCGATGGTTTCAATGTACGTGGCCTGAACACCGCGGCCACCTTGTGGTGCACGGCTGCGGTCGGCGTGCTGTGCAGCCTCGGGCTGATGATGGAGGCGGCACTGGGTAGCCTGGTGGTGCTCTGCGCCAACATCTTGTTGCGTGACATCGCCCAGCGCCTGGACCGTCAGGATGTGGTGCCGGCCAGCGAGGTGGAACAGCATTTCGAAGTCCGCATCGTCTGCCGCGGCGAGGATGAGATCCAGGTGCGTAGCCTGATGTTGCATAGCCTGGGCGACCCACAACTGCGCCTGCAGTCGTTGCAGAGCCAGGACCTGGACAACCCTGCGCGCCTGGAAGTGCGCGCCGAGCTATTGGGCACCACGCAGGCGCCGGCGCAATTGGAGCGCCTGGTCAGCAGGGTCAGCCTGGAGAAAGGTGTAAGCTCGGTGCGCTGGCAATTACAGCCGCAGGTGCTGGCGACGGATTAGAACGACAGGAGTGACTCATGCTTATCCGCCCTACCCTTGACCGTGACATCACGTGGCTGCCGGACGTCGAGCGCTCGGCAGCCCAGGCTTTTGTCAGTTGGCCGGCACTGGCCTGGCTGGCGCAAGGCGAAGTCATGGATTGCGCGGCGCACAGGGCTTTCGTCGAGGCAGGTGGTAGTTGGGTGGCGCAGGACCCGGCTGGGCGCATTGTGGGTTTTGCCTGCGCCCGGCTGGCGGATCAGGCATTGCACCTTCATGAGATATCGGTTCGCCAGGAGGCCCAAGGGCAAGGTGTCGGGCGCCGGTTGCTGCAGCAAGTGGTCGATGCAGGCCGCTGCGCCGGTGTACGCGAGCTGACGCTGACCACCTTTGTGGATGTGCCTTGGAATGCGCCGTTCTATGCCCGTTTCGGGTTCGAGAGGCTTCAGGAAAGCCGGCTTTGCGAACGACTCCAGAGCATCCTCGCCAGCGAGCATGCTCACGGTCTCAGCGGGCGTTGTGCAATGCGCCTGGGGCTTTAGCGTTTCATCGCGACGCATGGCGCCCCCGCGCGCTCCAGCCAGGTCAGCAACCCTGCCCCGCCGCCACACTACCCGCCACGCAATACCCGTCCCGCCCCTGCTGTTTGGCCTGGTACAACGCCCTGTCCGCCGCCGCGACCAGCGCCTCGGCAGTGACGCCCTCCCGCGCCAGGTCGACCACCGCGACCCCGGCACTGAACGATACCCTCCCCAATGGGCTAGCGGCATGTTCCAGTGCCTGTCGGCGCACCAGCTGCCGTAACTCCTGCACCAGCAGTTCCGCCCCGCGGCCATCGGTATCGGGCAGCAACAGCGTAAACTCCTCCCCACCATAGCGCACCGCCAGATCGGCCGGCCGTTTCAAGGCCTGCTGCAGCACGTCGGCAAAGCGTCGCAAGCACTGGTCGCCAGCCGGGTGACCGTAGCGGTCGTTGTAGGCCTTGAAGTAATCCAGGTCTAGCATCACCAGCGCCAGGGGGTAGCCTTGGCGCCGTGCACGGCGCAGCTCAGGTTCGAACACCCCATCCAGCCGCCGACGGTTGCCCAGCCCGGTAAGGCTGTCGGTCAAGGCCAACGCTTTCAGCGTCTGATGCGCCTGGAGCAGCGCCCGCTCGATGGCGATCCGCTCGCGCAGTTGGCGCAGCACCACCCCGCCAAACGCTGCCAGCCCTACCAACAACAGCAGCAATACCGCCACCGACTTGATCGCATCGTACCGCCAGGGCGCGACAATGGATTCACGCGACAGCCCCGCCTCCACGACCAACGGGTAGCTGGACAACGCGCGGTAGCCGTACAGCCGAGGTGTACCATCGACGACCGCTACCGCCTCCACTACCCCTTCTGTGGCATACGGCAAGTGGTTGCGGAAGATCTCACTGTTGGCAAGACTTCGGCCTATCACCTGTTCCACGAACGGGCGCCGTACCAGCAGGGTGCCGTCGCGCTTGGCCAGCACCAGCGCGCCGCGCTCGTCGATCTTGAAGTCGCCGTAGTAACGCACGAACCACGCCACTTTGATGGTGCCAAGCAGTACACCGGCGAAGCGGCCGTCGGCATACTCCAGGCGCCTGGAAATAGGAATGATCAGGTCACCGGTGGAGCGGCTGCGCACCACCGAACCGATACGTACACCGGGGTCGGTATGGCTGCGGTGATAGACGAAGTAGTCCCGGTCGGCGTTATTGGCGTTGGGTGGGATGGCCGCCTGATCAGTGACGATCCAGCTGCCGTCCGGGCCGTAAACGAAAAGCCCGTGCAACTGCGGCATGATGCGTTTTTGCTGCGCCAGCAAGGCATGCAGGCGCGGTTGGTCGATGTGATCGAAACCATCGCCTTCCAGGCGCTCGGCCAAGGCCGCGGTAATGACGTCGACCTGGCGGATAGCGTCCTCGGCGTGCTGTGCCGTGGCCCGAGCCAGGTTGCTGACCATGTTCTCGGCGTTGTTATAGGCAAAACGGTAGTCACGCCAGATGCGCCAGCCCTCCACCAGCACGAATGCCAGCATCACCGCCAGCATGAACGCCAGTACCAGACGGAACAGCGCCACCGCGCGGCCCTCGCCACTGATGGCGAAAACCCCGTCGTTATCCTGTTTCCGGGCTGCGCACATTGGATTTCCTGGCCATACCGCGTTCGCCGCCTTTCACTATAGTTCAGCGTCGAACGGCCGGAACCGGCGGCAAAAAAGATTAAACCTTTGCCACGCCTTCACCCTCAACCGTACGCGACACTGAGGTCGCGCCACGGTTTAAAGGAGTGAAGCATGAATAGCCTCTTCATCAGACGCGTTGGTTTTTCCATGGTGCTGGGCCTGGCATCGGTGCACGCAATGGCCGCGACTTCCGATGATTTCGTCGAAGCGGCCACCGAGGCCGGCATTGCCGAAGTGGTGACCGGCAATCTGGCTCAGGAGAAAAGCCAGAACGCCGAGATCAAGGCATTTGCCCAGCAAATGGTCACCGACCACACCCAGGCCAACCAGAAACTCGGCGACATTGCCCGCAAGCTGGACATTTCCGTGCCGGATGAGGCCGCCATGACCGACAAGGTCAAGAAAATGATCCTGGAATGGCGCGATGAGTCCTTCGACAAGTCGTACCTCAACAACCAGGTAGACGCGCACGAAAAAGCGGTGGAACTGTTCAAGAAGGAGGCTGCATCGTCCGACAAGGCTGAACTGAAGGCCTTTGCCAGCGAAACGTTGCCCAAACTCGAACAGCACCTGGAGCATGCCAAGGCACTTCAGTCCAAGCACGGCAAGTGAGGTCGCACATGAGTAACGATGCATTGAAGACCGAAGTACTTACCCGTCTGCTGCATGCGCATCCCGAAGGGCTAGGCAAGGAAGTGCTGGACAACTACCGCGGCGAAAAGGCGGTGGCCGGCATGCTCAAGACATTGCAGGAAGCCGGTTTGATTCACGACGGTAGCGTGGCGGTAAGCAGTGATCACCAGATCAGCGTGCACTACCCGATCAAGCTGTCGGCGGCGGGCGTAGAGGCCGCCAGGCGCGCCGAAGGCTGACCGTTGCCTGTTGTGGCCGTCGCCGGCAAGCCCGTTCCCAAGGGATAGCACATGGCTTGCCGGCGATAAAGGCCAGCAATCAGGAAAGACAGGGAAGAAACCACCCGCCAGGAAACGTCTGATTAATCTGCAACCGAGGCCAACTGCGCGCGACACTGCGCCAGCGCCTCGTCGCGTGCCTTCAATTGTTCCTCAAGCCACTGCAACTGCCGCGCCTGCTCGGCGCACACGTCGCGCCTGGTTTCAAGGTTCTGGGCTTGCACATCCAGCTGCCGGCGCATCTCTTCGCTGGCGCCTTGTGCCTGGGCCAGGATCGTGCGCAGGCCTTGGATCTGCGCATCGCGTTGTTCCAGCAACTCATCCTGCGCCCGGCATTCACTGGCCGCCTGACGATGCTCTCCCAGCAAACGCTCATTGTCACGGTGCAAGCGGGTAAGTTCGTCCTGCTTGACGATCATGCCCTGCTGCATCTGGCGTAATTCCACCTGCATCTGCTGCAACTGCGCTTCGTGGCGGCGCTGTTCCTGCTCACGCTGTTCACGGCTGGCATTGCGGTAGTGCTCCAGGGCGTCGCGGGCATGGCGGTGTTTGTCTTCCAACGATTTGACCTGCTCGTCCTTGTCAGCCAGGCGCACCTGCAACTCACCCAGCGACTGGTTGAGGCTGGCACTGCGCAGCTGTTCGGCTTGCAGCGTGCTCTGCGTGGACAACAGTTTTTCTGTCTCTGCAGCCAATGCCGCTGCATCGATCTTGTGTTGCTGGTGCGCTGCAGCCAGTGCCTGCTGGGCGATTTCCAGCTGCGCCTCAAGCGTCTCGCGCTGTTGCGTGAAGGTGCTCTCGGCCTGCTCGATCTTCAGGTCGGCCTCGTCCTGCAGCTGGGTTGCCAGTTGCCCAACCAGGCGGCTCAGCACATCACTCAGCGCGACCCCGCCTTCGGAAGCCACCGGCTGCTGGCCGTTCAGTTCCTTCAGGTAGCGGTGAATCGTGGTTTTGGAGCCGGTATTGCCCAATTCGATACGTATGGCATCGATGCTGGGGTTCTCACCCCGGGCGATCAGTGCCTGACGCGCCTGCTGCACTACCACCTTGTTGATGCCGCCACGGGCCATGCTTGCTCCTACGATTTTGTACTGTGTTATGTAACATGTAATTACGTACCAATTATGGCGATAGAAAACCCCTCCTGCAAACATTTCCTCAGATGGAATAATCACGGCTTATCGTATGTGAGCATGCAAATTGCTCGAATGAGAGGAGTCAGCAAGTGGTGATGAGGTATTGCAGGGTAAGCACGACGATTCCAGTCACTGGAGTACGCGGAGAATGAGCTGTGAGTCCGGTTTGTCGAGGAGGCTCAAGGCATCGTTGGGTTGTGCTGGATCCACCGGAGAAGGCGGTGCCCGCGCGGTGCGGGCACTGCAGCTGATTTTCAGTGGTACTTCTGAAACATCACGCTAGTTGCCAGGGGGCTGATACACGTCCACCGCACTGGTATCCACCGCCTTGGGTAACAACCCCTCGCGATAGAACGCGTCGGCAATCCGTTGCTGCTCGGTCAGGTTGTCCAGCTTCACCGGCTGCACATCGTAACTGCGCCGGGCGTTGGCCTGCTGCACCGTGGCGCTGTCCAGATTCCCCCACAGCGGGCCAAGGATGCGGGCAGCGGCCTCGGGGTTGGCCTTGGTCCAGGCGCCGGCTTCACGCAATGCCAGGTACACCTGCTGCAATACCTCAGGATGTGCCTTGGCATAGTCGCTGCCGGCGAGGTAATAGCGCTGGTAACTGGCCAGTTCGCTACCGTCGGCCAGGATCCGTGCGTTCTGCTGACGCTGGGCGCTGGCCACGTAAGGGTCCCAGGTTACCCAGGCATCGACCTTGTGGTTCTCGAAGGCGGCGCGGCCATCGGCGGGGATCAGGTATGCCGGGGTGATGTCCTTGAAGGTCAGCCCAGCCTTGGCCAGGGCCTGGATCAACAGATAGTGGCTGCCAGCGGCTTTGGTCACCGCCACACGCTTGCCTTTGAGGTCGGCCAGGGTCTTGAGCGGTGAATCCGCCGGCACCAGGATCGCCTGGGCGGTCGGCGAAGGTGCTTCCCGGGCGAAATAGGTCAACTGGGCGCCTGCCGCTTGAGTGAATACCGGCACGGTGTCGGCAACGTCCGCCGAGAGGTCGACATTGCCCAGGTTCAGGGCCTCCAGCAGCGGCAGACCGCTGGGGAACTCGTGCCAGGTCACACGAATGCCCTCGGCCTGCAGGCGCTGTTCGAGGCTGCCCCGGGCCTTCAGCAGGGTCAGCAGGGTCGAGGACTTCTGGTAGCCGATGCGCAAGGTCTGCTCGGCGCTGGCAAGGCTTGGCAGCAAGGCGCTGGCGAGCAGCGCCAGGCCCAATTGACGCAGGGGTTTAAAGGTCATGGGTACGTCTCCGGGATCAGGGTTGCGCTGCAAGCTTGGCGGCGGCGGGAAGGGTGAAACCGGTGGCAAAGGTCGGGGCCACATCGAGGCGCTCGGTCATCAGGCCGTGGGCGTGGTAGAAGTCGGCGGTGTCCTGCTGCTCGGCTACGGTTTGCGTGTCGATTACCTGCCAGCGCAACTGCCGACGCTCGAATTGCAAGCGGGCGGCCTCTACCGGAAAGCCAATGATCGCTGCCAAGGTTCTCGAGTAGGTATCCAGGTGTTGGTTGGCCCACACCTGGGCTGCGGCCAGGCGGTTGAGATAGTCCTGCAGCGCCGCACGACGCGCAGGCTCCTCCAGCGCCTTGTCGGTGGCGGCAAGAAAACTGTTGCCGCTGGACAGGCCGCGACCGTTGACCAACACACGGCCCTGCCCACTCAACTCGGCCAGCGCTGTGTAAGGCTCCCAGGTCGACCAGGCATCCACCGAGCCGTTGGCCAGGGCGATCTTGGCGTCCACCGGCCCAAGGAAACGGAACTCCACGTCCTTCTCAGTCAGCCCTGCCTGGGCCAGCGCCTTGAGCGCCAGGTGGTGCCCGATCGACCCTCGCCCGGTGGCGATGCGCTTGCCCTTGAGCTCGGCTGCACTGCGCAGCGGCGCCTCCGGCCGCACCAGCAACGCCGTGCCATAAGGGTCGGACTTGTCCACTGCGATGGCCTTGACCGGTGCTCCGGAGGCCAGCACGAACAGCAGTGGCGCATCACCAATGATGCCGGCGTCGATCGCCCCAGCGTTGAGCGCCTCGGCCAGCGGCGCGGCGGCGGGGAACTCAGCCCAGCGTATATCGTAGGGCAGGTCGCGCAGAGCGTCGGCGGCCTCCAGCTGGGCGCGCATGTTACCCTTTTGGTCGCCGATGCGCAGGGTCAGGCGCTCGCCGGCGCCAGCATGACCGGCCAGCAGCAGGGCAACGGCAACGGTCAGCAGCTTCGTTCGGATGGACATGATGCTCCTCGGTGTCTTGGCGGGCGGCCTCATGCGGCCCGGGTCAAGCGACTCTAGCGAGATCCTTCAAATAAATTAAATTGATTTTAGGAATAACCTAATATGCGTTTTGTCTTCTAAAATCATCCCGATGGCGCTGCCCTCCAGTGCGATGATGCTGATGCCAGATTTTTTCCCGTTCGACCCAGAGAGCGCCGATTATGAAAATCGATGATATGGACGCCTTCGTCGCCGTCATTCGTTGCCAGTCCACCAACCTTGCCGCCGAGGCCCTGCAACTGACGCAGCCGGCCATCACCCGCCGGCTGCAGAATTTCGAGGAAGACCTCGGCGCCACCCTCCTCGACCGCAACACCAAGCCGCTCAAACCCACCCCCATGGGCTTGCGGGTCTACGAGCAGTGCAAGGCGATCCTGCGCGAGATTGACTCGCTGCGTGAACTGGTAGCCAACGATGGCGCGCCATCGGGCACCTTGCGCCTGGGTGTGCCGCAGACGTTGGGCGACGTTGTGCTGCTCGACGCCCTGGCACAGATCCGCGAGACCTACCCTCAACTGCGCACCCAGGTCACCAGCGGCTGGGGCAGCAGCCTGATCGCGCGTATGGAAAATGGTGAGCTGGACGCTGCGGCGGCACTGTTCCCGCCAGGCAAGATTTTCCCCGAAGGGATCGCCAGCCAGTCGATCGCGCGCATGCCGCTGAAGGTGGTCACGGCCAAGGGCGGCGCCGGCAAGCGCAGTTACAAACTCAAGGACTGCTACACCCGCGGCTGGGTGCTGAACCCGGATGGCTGTGGCTTCCGCGCCGGGTTGCAACGGGCATTGAGTGAGCAAGGGCTGAGCCTGTCGATCAACCTGGAAACCTTCGGCACCGAGTTGCAACTGGGGCTGGTCGCCAATGGCCAAGGCCTGGGACTGGTTCCCGAGCCGCTGCTGCAGACCAGCCGGCACCGCAATGCGCTGGATGTACTGAATATCAGCGATTTCAAGCCGCAGGTGGATCTGTGGCTGTTCCATCCGCGCTACCTGGGTAATTTGCAGGAGCCAGTGGAGCTTTTTGGTGAGGTGGCGGGACATCGATTGCTGGGTTGAGATCACTGGCCTGTGCAGCCTTGTGTGGCGAAAGGGCTGCAATACGGCCCTAACTCTAAATGCAATATGCGCATAACCAGAAAGATACTAAATTAGAAAAACTAATAATTAGCATAGAACTAAAAAGACTTTTACAGCCTTCATCCATACGAATACGGTCTTAAGCAGTACACCGTCATTCAGGGATGAGCCTCATGAGTCAACCGTCCGACAGCGCGCTCGCCGAGCTGACGCAGGCCCTCGCAGCTAACGCCGAGCGCTACGACCGCAGCGCCCAGTTCCCCCACGACAACTTCCACTTGCTGCACCGCCACGGGCTGCTCGCCCTCACCGTACCCCGTGCCCTCGGCGGAGGCGGCGCGGACCTTGCCAGCGCCCGCCGGGTGATCGGCGCGGTCGGCAAGGGTGACCCGGCCACCGCGCTGATCCTGGTGATGCAATACCTGCAACATTTTCGCCTGCAGGACGAAGCACGCTGGCCCGAGCCTCTGCGCCAGCGCGTGGCTTACGATGCCGTGCGGCACGGCGCGCTGATCAACGCCCTGCGCGTCGAACCTGAACTGGGCACCCCGGCCCGTGGTGGCCTGCCCGCCACCGTGGCGCGCCGCACGGCCGAAGGCTGGCGCTTGAGCGGGCGAAAGATCTACTCCACCGGCAGCCACGGCCTGACCTGGTACCTGGTGTGGGGCCGCAGCGACGACACCGACCCGTTGGTCGGCGGCTTCCTTGTGCACCGCGACACGCCTGGCATCACGATCATCGATGACTGGGACCACCTGGGCATGCGCGCCACCTGCAGCCACGAAGTGCGCTTCGACGATGTGCTGATTCCCCTCGACCACGCCGTCAGCGTCAGCCCCGCCAGTGCCCCGAAGGCCGAACTCGACGGCGAGAGCCTACTGTGGATGGCGGTGCTACTGCCGGCCGTATACGACGGCGTGGCCCGCGCCGCGCGCGACTGGCTGGCGGGCTTTCTCAAGCAGCGCACACCTTCCAACCTGGGGGCGCCGCTGGCCAGCCTGCCACGCTTCCAGCATGTCCTGGGCCGCATCGACACCCTGCTGTTCGCCAACCAGAGCCTGCTCGACGGTGCCGCCGCCGGGCACATCTCACCCCAGCATGCCGGGCAGCTCAAGCATCTGGTCAGCGCCAACGCCATCCAGGCCGTGGAACTGGCCGTCGAGGCCGCCGGCAATCCCGGGCTGTCGCGGCGCAACCCGCTGGAGCGCCACTACCGCGATGTACTCTGCAGCCGGATCCACACCCCACAGGACGATGTGGTGTTCGGCCAGGTCGGCCGTGCCGCGCTGACGGAGGTACAGGCATGAACCACTCGATCATCGCCAGCCAGCTCGACGACCAGGCCAACCAGCACCTGCGCGAACACTTGCCAGGCCATGAAGTCATTGATATCGCCCCCGACCAGTTGGCTGTCGAAGCCCCCGCCGATGTGTTCATCCTGCGCCCGATCAATGTGCGTGGGCGACGCGTAGGCACCCCGCCACCCGGGTGGCCCTGGGGCCTGAAGTGGGTGCAACTGGTGTCTTCGGGCATCGACTTCTACCCCGACTGGGTGTTCCAGGGTGCAACGGTAACCAGCGGCAAAGGCGCCAATGCCGAACAAGTGGCCGAGTTTGCCCTGGCTTTGGTGTTCGCCGCCGCCAAGCAACTGCCCGGTCTGTGGGTCAAGGACGCCGACTGGCGCCTGACCCCGCTGGCACCTTTGCGTGGCCGCACCCTGGGCATCCTCGGCTTCGGCAGTATTGGCCAGAGCCTGGCGCGCAAGGCCGTGGCCCTGGGGCTTCGGGTTCTGGCCCTGAGCCGCCCCGGCCAGGCCATCGCCGATATCCCTGGCGTAGAACGTGTGGCCGACCTGCGACAGCTGTTCGCCGGCAGCGACCATCTGGTGCTGGCCGCCCCGCTCACTGTGGCCACCCGTGGCCTGATCGACCGCCAGGTCCTGGCCTATGCCCGCCCCGGCCTGCACCTGATCAACATTGCCCGCGGCGGCTTGATCGACCAACAGGCCCTGCTCGACGCCCTGGACAGCGGCTTGATCGGCCGGGCCAGCCTGGATGTCACCGAACCCGAGCCACTGCCGGCAGGCCACCCTTTGTACCACCACCCTCGGGTGTTCCTGTCACCGCACACCTCGGCCATTTCCGAGGACGGCTACCCGGCCTTTCTCGACGCCTTCATCGCCAACTTCCACCGCTACCACGAGCAGGCGCCCCTGGCCAACCTGGTCGACACGGCGCGCGGCTATTGATTACCGGAGAGCACCCATGAGTTCACTGTCTGCCGTCACCACCAGCACCTGCAACGTACGCGACCGGGTCAGCGCCGAAGAGTGGGAGGTACGGGTCAAGCTGGCCGCCGCTTACCGTCTGGCTGCGCTGCTGCGCTGGACCGACCACATCTACACGCACTTCTCGGTCCGCGTGCCGGGGCCGCACGAGCATTTTCTGATAAACGCCTTCGGCTTGCTGTTCGACGAAATTACCGCCTCCAACCTGGTCAAGGTCGACGTCGACGGCGCAATCATCGACGACCCGCTGGGGCTGGGCATCAACCAGGCCGGCTACGTCATTCACAGCGCCATCCACTGCGCACGGCCTGATCTCAAGGCTGTGCTGCACACCCATACTCGCGACGGCGCGGCGGTATCCGCCCAGCGCGACGGGTTGCTACCGATCTCCCAGCATGCCTTGGCCTACTACAGCCGCGTGGTTTACCACGACTACGAAGGCGTCGCCCTGGACCTGGACGAGCAAGCACGGCTGGTGGCCAATCTGGGCGACAGCAACATTCTTATTTTGCGCAACCACGGGCTGCTGACCGGAGGTGTCAGCGTGGAACACGCGTTCCGTGAGCTGCATGGGCTGGAGCGGGCCTGCAACATCCAGGTCGCCGCCCAGGCCGGGGGCAACGACCAACTGTTACATGCCTCAGAGGCGGCGATTGCCAAGGTGCATGAGCAGTCCAAACGGTTTTCCGATGGTCAAGGGGAAGGCATCCAGCGGCATTGGGATGCGCTGATTCGGCAGTTGGATCGCGAGGGGCGCGATTACCAGGACTGACTCTAAGGCACCTTTTGCCTGTTCCTGAATTGGCCGGAACAGGAGCGCCCCATTCATTGAAGGACGAATCCCATGCCCCCACTGCACCAGCTGCTCGCCATCGGCACCCTGGCCCTGGCCCTCAGCGCCTGCTCGCCGGCCGACAACACCTCAACCAGCAAGACCCTCAACATCGCCTTTTGGGGTGACAACACCACGCTGGTCAGCGTCGACCCCTTTCAGGTCTACTGGCTCGAACACCGCGTGCTACTGCGCAACGTCGCCGAGTCGCTCACTGACCAAGACCCGCAGACCGGTCGCATCATCCCGTGGCTGGCGAAAACCTGGGAGGTCGGTGCCGATGCCCTGAGCTACACCTTCCACCTGCGCGAGGACGTCACCTTCAGCAACGGCGAACGCTTCGATGCTCACGCGGTAAAAACCGCCTTCGACAGCAACAAAGCGTTCGCCACCCAGTTGCCGGCCACCTTCGGTGCCACCTACCTCGCCGGCTACGACCACGCCGAGGTGATCGACGACTTCACCGTGCGCCTGGTCCTGGCAAAACCCAACGCGGGCTTCCTTCAGGCCACGTCCACCACCAACCTGGCCATTCTCGCCCCGGCCTCGTACCGGCTGAGCGCGCAGCAACGCTCGCTGGGCAAGATCATCGGTACCGGGCCATTCATCCTCGATCACTACACCCCGGAGGTCGGCGCACGCCTGGTCAAGCGCGCTGATTACGCCTGGCCATCGGCCAACGTGCGCAACCAGGGCCCGGCGTACCTGGATGCCGTGGACATCAGCTACATCCCCGAAGAGAGCGTGCGCAACGGCCTGTTCCTGCAAGGCAAGGCCGACATCCTGTGGCCACGCAACCCGTTCTCGGAAGTCGACCTGAAGCTGTTTCAGTCCAAGGGCGCGACCATCCAGAGCCGTTCGCTGCCGGGCCCGGCGCTGAACCTCTACCCCAACACCCGCAACGACCGGCTGCTCGGTGACCGCCAAGTCCGCCTGGCGCTGCAGAAGGCCATCGACCGCACCAGCTACGCGCACACCGTCTACAACAGTGCGTTCCCGGTGGTGAGTGGCGTATACGACGTCACCACACCGTTCTTCAAAGCCCAAGCCGACAAGCTCGCTTACGACCCCAAAGGCGCCGAGCAACTGCTCGACGCCGCCGGCTGGCACAAAGGCGACGACGGCTACCGACACAAGAACGGCCAGCGCCTGACGCTGCGTTACAACCTCACACCCGCCGAAAGCGCCGGTGACGTGCTGGTACAGGACCAACTGCGCAAAGTGGGTATCGACCTCAAGCTGAACGTACTGACCCGCGCCGAGTGGGTGACCGGCAACTCGGCAGGCACCTACGACCTCACCTCCACCTACATGACCCGCGCCGACCCGATCATCCTGCAGACCATCCTCGACCCGCGCGCCGCCAACAGCGCCACGCTCGCCACCAACACCTACGAGCCCACCACCCTGGCCAAAGCTCAGGCGCTGTTCGACAGCGGTATCACCGCCACTGCCGACACGCAACGGGCCCAGGCCTACGGCCAACTGCAGGACCTGCTGGTCGACGAAGCGTCGGCGTTCCCGCTGTACGAGCGCGTCTGGCAGGCCGCCACCGCGCCGCGGGTCAAGCACTTCCACTGGACTGCCGAAGGCTTCGCCCTGCTCAGTGACATCCAGGTTGGCCAGCCATGAGACGCTACCTGATCGGCCGCGTCGGCCAGGCCCTGTTGGTGCTGTGGGGGGCTTATACCATCACCTACTTCATCCTCTACCTGCTGCCCGGCGATACCTTGGCGATCATGCTGAGCGCCTCCGGCATGGAAGCCGACGGCCTGTCGCCTGAGGACCTGGCCAAAGCACGCACTTACTACGGGCTGGACAAAGGCTTGTTCGAGCAGTATTTCGACCTGCTGTGGCGGGCCCTGCACGGCGACCTTGGCCAATCGCTGTCGCTGGGCCGACCGGTCACGGCACTGTTGGCCGAACGCCTGCCGCAGACCCTGGCCCTGGCCGGTGCCGCCATCGCCCTGTCGCTGCTGGCGGGTGTCGGCCTTGCCTGCCTGACCGCCTACCTGCAATGGCGTCCACTGAAGATTGCACTGGCGCGCCTGCCCTCGCTGGGCTTCTCGGTGCCGGTGTTCTGGATGGGCCTGCTGCTGCTCCAGGTGTTCGCTTTCGCGTTGGGCTGGTTTCCGGCCACCGGCAGCCAAGGCCTGGCCAGCCTGGTGCTGCCGGCCATCACCCTGGCGATCCCCAGCGCCGCGGTGTACGCCCAGGTGCTGCAACGCGGCTTTCAGGGCGTGTGGCAGGAGCCGTACATCACCACCGCCTTCGCCAAGGGCCTTAGCCGGGCCCAGGTTCAGGCACGCCATGGCCTGCGCAACGCGGCGCTGCCGCTATTGACGCTGGTCGGCCTGCAAGTCGGCAATACGGTGTCCGGGGCTGTACTGGTGGAAACCATCTTCTCGCGCAACGGCGTCGGCCGTCTGGCCCAGGAGGCTGTGCTGCGCCAGGACATCCCCGTAGTGCTGGCGATCGTCGGGGCGTCGGCTGCGGCCTTCGTGCTGGTGAACCTGATCGTCGACCTGTTCTACCCCTACCTCGATCCGCGCATCAAACACACCGTAAGGGTGAACTGAGATGACCCTCGACATCCCCCTGTCACCCCTCGACACTGCGCTCACCGAGCCCCGCCCTGCCGCCACCTGGAAGCGTCGCACGCGTTGGCAGCGCGCATACCAGGTGTTGGCCCCGCTGCTGCGCCGACCCGGTTTCAGCCTGGCGCTGCTGATCGTACTGTTCGCCCTGCTTTGCGCGCTGGCCCCGCACTGGCTCAGCAGCTTCGACCCCTACGCTACCGCGCCCGCCGACAAGCTCAGTCCACCCAGCCTGGCGCACTGGTTCGGCACCGACGAACTGGGCCGCGACCTCTACACCCGGGTGGTGTATGGCGCGCGCCTGTCGGTGCTCGCCGCCCTGCTGGCGGTGGCCATCGCCTTGCTGGGCGGCCTGGGCCTGGGCGTGCTGGCCGGTTTTGCCGGCGGGCGCGTCGACGCGGCGTTGATGCGCCTGATCGACGTACTGCTGGCCCTGCCCGGCCTGCTGTTGGCCCTGGCCATCGTCACCGCCATTGGCTTCGGCACCGTGCCGGTGGCCATCGCCGTGGGCGTCGGCATCCTGCCCGGTTTTGCCCGCACTACCCGAGCCGAAGTGCTGCGTATCAAGACCCTGCCCTTTGTGGAGGCCGCACGCCTGTGCGGTGCCAGCTGGGCACGCACCCTGCTGCGCCATGTACTGCCCAATGCCTGGAGCCCGGTAGCGGTGCTCGCCACCCTGGACTTCGGCGCGGCCATCCTGGCCACGGCCGGGCTGAGCTTCCTCGGCTTTGGCGCGGCACCACCCGCCGCAGAATGGGGCACGCTGATCGCCAACGGCCGTCACTTCCTCATCACCGCCCCTTGGGTATCCCTGCTGCCGGGGCTGTTCGTGGTGGCCGTGGTGTTCAGCCTCAACCACCTGGCGCGCAGCGCCGAGGAGCATGCCCGATGAGCCAGTCACCCCTGATCGAGGTCCGCGACCTAAGCGTCAGCTACAGCGTCGCCGGGCAACGCAGCCAGGCCCTGCGCCAGCTGTCGTTCAGCCTGGTCCAGGGCGAGACCCTGGCGGTGGTGGGCGAGTCAGGCTCGGGCAAGTCGACCCTGGCCAACGCCCTGCTTGGTCTGTTGCCGGGCAATGCACGCATCGACCAAGGCCAGTTATGGGTCGATGGTGTCGATATGGCGCAAGCCAGCGAACGCGCCAGGCGCCAGTTGCGCGGGCGCACCATCGGCCTGGTGCCGCAAGACCCAATGGTCAGCCTTAACCCCACCCAACGGATCGGCCAGCAAATCGCCGAGGCGCTGCAGCTGGCGCGTGGACGACGCTATCCAGGCCAAGAGGCCGAGGTGCTGGCGCTGCTGGACCAGGTCGGCCTTGACGAGCCGGTGCTGCGGGCGCGGCAGTACCCCCATGAGCTGTCCGGCGGCATGCGCCAGCGGGTGCTGATTGCCATCGCCCTGGCCGGCGAGCCACGGCTGATAATCGCCGACGAGCCCACCAGTGCGCTGGACGTGACCGTGCAGCGGCGTATTCTCGATCACCTGCAACTGCTGGTCGCCGAGCGTGGCATCTCGCTGCTGATCATCACCCATGATCTGGGCATGGCCTGTGACCGCGCCGACCGCCTGTTGGTGTTGAAGCAGGGTGAGCAGGTCGAACACGGCTCGCCCCGGCAGATCCTCTGGGGCGCCCAGCAACCCTACACGCGCGCGCTGCTCGATGCCGCGCCGGCCTTCGTGCCACGGCGCAGGCCAGCCGCACCGCGTGGCCAGACGCCTCTGTTGCGCCTGCGTCATGTCGGCAAACGGTTCGAGCTGCCCGGCAACAACGCGCACTACACCGCCCTGCACGACCTGAGCCTTGAACTGCATGCCGGGCAGACCCTGGCGATTGTCGGCGAATCCGGCTCGGGCAAGAGCACCGCCCTGCGCATCGCCCTGGGCCTGGAGAAGCCCAGTCAAGGGCAGGTGGTGTTCGCCGGCGAGGACGTCACCGATTACAGCTGGAGCCAGTTCCGCCCCTTGCGCCGGCGTATCCAGCTGGTGCAGCAAAACCCGTTCGCCGCGCTCGACCCGCGCTTCACCGTGTTCGACAGCATCGTCGAGCCGCTGGTCGCTTTCGGCCTGCTCCGGGGCGAGGCACTAGAGCGCAAGGCGCGCGAGCTGATCACACGGGTGCAATTGCCAGTGCAGTTCCTCGATCGCCTGCCCAGGGAATTGTCGGGTGGCCAGCGCCAACGCGTGGCGATTGCACGGGCGTTGGCACTTGAGCCAGAGGTGCTGCTGCTCGATGAGCCAGTCAGTGCACTGGACGTGTCTGTGCAGGCGCAGATCCTCGCCCTGCTGGACGAATTGCAGCGCGAGCTCGGCATGGCCTATGTGCTGGTCTCCCATGACCTGGCGGTGGTGGCGAGCATGGCAGACCAGGTGCTGGTGCTACGGCGCGGGCAGGTGGTCGAGCAAGGGCCGGCGCTGCAGGTGCTCAGCAAGTCGGCCAGCGCCTACACACGGGCGCTGATCGACGCGATACCAGGGCATTCACGCAGCGTGTTGCCCGTGGCGATTTAACGGTTGTGCCGTGCGGCACGCACGTGCTGCGCGGATCGAACATGGGTGAACATCTGACAAGGGGTATTGATCATGAGTAAACGGCAGGTCCATCTCGGCGCCATGATCCACGGCGTCGGCCACAAAAGGAGTTCCATTGCATGAGCCTCGAATTCATTGGCCTGATAGGCCCCCATGAAAGCAGCGAATCACAGGCGCCGCGCGGACCGCAGGTTGACCTGGGCTTCATCAAGGCCTTCGCCCAGGCCCAGGAGTACGCCGGCTTCGACAAGGCCCTGCTGGCGGTGAATACCAGCGCGCCAGACTCGATGATTCTCGCCAGCTACGTGGCCGCGCTCACCGAGCGCATCGGCCTGCTGGTGGCACACCGCCCCGGCTTCCAGGCACCGACCTTCGCCGCCCGCCAATTCGCCACCCTCGACCAGCTCAGCCGCGGCCGTGCTTCGATCAACGTGATAACCGGCGGCGACAGCGGTGACCTGCAGCGCGACGGCGACTTTCTCGACAAAGAGGCCCGCTACGCACGCACCGACGAATACCTCGATGTGCTGCGTAACACCTGGACCCAGACGTCGCCCTTCGACCACCACGGCGATCACTACCGGGTAGAGGACAACCTGACCTTGGTCAAACCCGTGGGCAAGCTGCCGGTGTACTTCTCCGGCGCCTCGGACGCGGCGGTAGAAGTCGCGGCCAAGCATGCCGACGTCTACATGATGTGGGGCGAGCCGCTGGAGCAGGTGCGCGAACGCATCGCCCAGGTGCGCAAGGCCGCCGCTCGCTATGGGCGAGAGCAGCACATTCGCTTCAGCCTGTCGCTGCGGCCGATCCTGGGGGCCACCGAGGAGGAAGCCTGGGCCCGCGCTGAACGCATCCTGGCCGATGCACAGCAGCGTATTGGCATCCGCCAGGGCAACCGCCGCGAGAAGAATTTCGGCAAGAGCAACGTGGGGTCCGAACGCCTGGTGCAACTGGCCAGTCAGCGCAAGGTCCACGACACTCGGCTGTGGACAGAGATTGCCGCACTGGGTGGCGGGGCCGGTAATTCCACCTCGCTGGTCGGTACCGCCGAACAGGTCGCCGAAGCGGCGCTGGCGTACTACGACCTGGGCGTGAGCACGTTCCTGTTCCGTGGCTTCGATCAGTTGCGTGATGCCGTGGAGTATGGGCAGGCGCTGATTCCGCGGATTCGGGCGCTGGTAGCAGACCAGGAAGCCGGTCGCAGCACCCGCAGCGCCTGATCTGCACCGGCCTCTTCGCGGCGAAGGCCGATCCTTCAGGTGATTGAAGATCCCTGTAGGAACGGTTGTTAGCCGCGAAGAGGCCGGCCCAGGCGATCTAGCGGCCAGATCGCGGTATCGGCAACCCCAAACTTTCCCGAAGGGTCGTGCCCTCATACGCCGTGCGATACACCCCACGCGCCTGCAGCAACGGTACCACTTCTTCGGTAAACCGCCGGAACTGGCCAGGATGACCAATGTAGATATTGAACCCATCCAGCGCCCGCGCTTCGAACCACTCGGCCATCTTCGCCGCCACGGTTTCGGCCGAACCAACGAAGGCCCCTGGCCGTAACTGACGGCCAAACTCAACAGCCTGACGCAGACTGAAGGCCTTGTCCCGCGCCTGGTCGGCAATACGCTTGGCATTCGTGAAAAAGCTGCTCCGTGCAAACGCCAGGCTCTCTTGCGGGAACGGGGCATCCAGGTCGTACTGGCTGAAATCATGCCAGCCGAAGTTGCGCCCGAATTCCTTCAACGCCAGTTCAAAACTGTGGTCGGCCTGATGGTAATGGCGCTCGATCTCACGGGCGTGGGCGTCGTTGTCACCCACGTAGATCTCCGCGCCGGGCAATACCAGCAACTGCTCCGGGTCGCGACCCAGGCGCGCGGCGCGGCGCTTGATGTCATGGTAGAAGGCCTGGCCCTGCTCGATGCTGGCGGCGTGGGTGAACACCACATCAGCCGTGGCGGCCCCGAGCGCTCGGCCTTGTTCGGAATCGCCCGCCTGGAAGATCACCGGCTGCCCCTGGGGCGAGCGCTGGATGTTGAGCGGGCCGACGACCGAGAAATGCTTACCCTTGTGGTTGAGCGCATGCAGCTTGGTCGGGTCGAGGAACCGGCCACTGGCCCGATCACGGGGGAAAGCATCGTCTTCGTACGACTGCCACAGCCCCTGCACGACTTGCACATGCTCCTCGGCACGGGCGTAACGGGTGTCGTAGTCATAATGCTCGTCGAGCCCGTAGTTACCGGCAGTGCCGGCATCGCCGCTGGTGACCACGTTCCACCCCGCGCGGCCCTTGCTGATCAGGTCCAGCGAAGCCAGGCGGCGGGCGACGTTGAAGGGCGCGTTGTAAGAAGTGGTAAGGGTACCCACCAGGCCGATATGGCGGGTGCTGACCGCCAGAGCCGAGAGCAGGGTCAACGGTTCCAGCCGATTAAGATAGTGCGAAGGCGAGCCGGGGGTGATGAACTGGCTGTCGACGATGAACATCAGGTCGAACAACGCGGCTTCCGCCTGCCGGGCGATGGCGATGTACCAGTCGATGTTCACGCTGGCGTCGGCGGGCAGTTCGGGGTCGAGCCACAGGTTGTGCCGCCCCGGGCCGCCACTGCCCATGGTCAGGGCACCGAGTTTGATCTGTCGTTTGCTCATGGGGAATTCCTGTTGGAAGGTTCATATCTGAATGTCGCCGCGGTCCTTGCGCAGCGGCCTAGTTATTGGCGAATGCTGCGTTGAACGAGGTATCGAACAGGCTTTGCGCCGGGTATGCCTTGATCAGCCCGAGCCCGGAGAAGAAGTCCACGGTTTTCTGCGCATCGGCGATCACCTGCGGGTCCAGCGGCGCGAGGTCGGTGCGTGCACGGGCGAACCAGGCACGGGCGATGTCCCGATCAGCACGGGTGAGCTTGGCCCACGCGTCGGCGTAGGCCTCGGTATTGGCGGGGGCGCTCAAGGTCCAGTCACGGGCCTTTTTCAGGCGCTGGAGGAAATCGGCGATCTGCGCACGCTTGAGTTCCACCGCCTTGCTGTTGGCGACCACGAAGCTCTGCGCCGGGATTACCCCATCGGCGGTGGCCAGCACCCGAGCGCCTTGCCGCTCCTGCTGAGTGACGTAAGGCTCCCAAGTGGCGATCACATCCACCGAACCACCGTCCAAGGCGTGGGATGCATCCAGCGCACTGAGGTAACGCAGTTCCACGGCATCACGCGGCACGCCGGCCTTGTCCAGGGCACTGAACAGCAATTGCTGGCTCCACGAGCCTTTCCAGATGGCCGCGCGCTTGCCGCGCAGGTCCTGCAGGCTGTGGATCGGCGAATCCTTGCGCGCCAGGATGGCCACGCCTTCGAGGTTCTGCCGGCTGACCGCAATCACCTTGATCGGCGCCCCCAAAGCACCGAGGAACAGGGGCGGCGCGTCGCCCAGCAGGCCAATATAGAGACTGCCGACGTTGAGCGCTTCGGCCACCGGGGAGCCTGCGGTGAACTGCTTCCATTCCAGGGTGTAAGGCAGTTGTTCCAGCACGCCGGCGGCTTCCATCACTGCACGCGCGTTGTAACTCTGGTCACCGACCACCAGGGTCTGGGCGGCGGCGGCAAGGCTGAAAGTGGTGGCCAACACGGTGGCGGCCAGCTGTTTGAAGTAACGCACGTTCGTCTCCAGATACCCGCTTGGGGGATGTGAGGCGATCCGCGCGTGCGGTCTCGTCTGTGGCTTATATAGCTATAAGGCATTAATTGAATTTTTTTTATAATTTAATCTTTTCTTCAAGTCCTGTGAAATGCACATTGGGCATATCCTCATGCCTTTCACTGGGGCAATTTCAAAACAAACGGTCCATTCTGTAAATGCATATTCTGCATATTAGCTTATGTTTATTTTGCATTTTGAGAATAGAAAAAAGGTTTGCTAGGGTTAACTGAAACCTGAGAGCAGAGCCTGAACCATGACCGAACCCCTGCACCCGCAGCGCTTGCGCCACTTCATTGACCACCTCGCCGCGCTGCTTGACCAACAGCCTGACGAAGTCCCCCTGCTCGACGCAGGCCAAGGCCTGCTGGCCGAGCTGGTCGCCCATGACGACTGGCTGCCGGACGACCTCGCACAGCCCGACCCACAGCGCTATCAGCAATACCTGCTGCACTGCGACTCGCGCCAACGTTTCTCGGTGGTGAGCTTCGTGTGGGGCCCGGGGCAGCAAACACCGATCCACGACCACCGGGTCTGGGGGCTGATCGGCATGCTGCGCGGTGCCGAGCACGCTCAGGGCTTCGTGCGTGACGCCAAGGGCGCTTTGTTGCCAGAGGGCGCCCCCGTACGTCTGGTGCCCGGCCAGGTGGAAGCGGTGTCGCCGCGCATCGGCGACATTCATCAGGTGAGCAATGCGTTCGCCGACCAGGTATCGATCAGCATTCACGTCTATGGCGGCAACATCGGCGCCGTCAAGCGCGCGGTGTACGCCTTGGATGGCAGCGAAAAACCGTTTGTCTCCGGCTATTCCAATACCCGCCTGCCAAACATCTGGGACCTGTCCAAAGAGAACCCTGCCCCATGAGCACCGTCACCACCCGCCGTTACCATGACATCCGCCGTGCTTTACTGGCCCAGGAGGAGCTGGCCCTGATCGACGTACGCGAAGAAGACCCTTTCGCCCAGGGCCATCCGCTGTTTGCGGCCAACATACCCCTGTCGAAGCTGGAGCTGGAAATCTTCGCCCGCGTTCCCCGGCGGGACACCGCCCTCACCGTCTACGATGACGGTGAGGGGCTCGCCGCCGTCGCCGCGCAGCGCTTACTGGTCCTGGGCTACATCAATGTTGCCGTGCTCGATGGCGGCCTCGCCGGCTGGCGCGCTGCGGGCGGCGAGTTGTTTCGCGATGTCAACGTGCCAAGCAAAGCTTTCGGCGAACTGGTGGAAAGCGTGCGCCACACGCCTTCGCTGGCTGCCGAACAGGTCAAGGCGCTGCTTGATGGACAGGCCAATGTGGTGGTCCTCGATGCCCGCCGCTTCGACGAATACCAGACCATGAGCATCCCCGGCGGCATCAGCGTGCCTGGCGCCGAACTGGTGCTGCGCGTGGCCGAACTGGCGCCTGACCCGGCGACCCAGGTGATCGTCAACTGTGCCGGGCGCACCCGTAGCATCATCGGCACCCAGTCGCTGATCAATGCCGGTATTCCCAATCCGGTGGCGGCCCTGCGCAATGGCACCATCGGCTGGACCCTGGCGAGGCAGCAACTGGCTCATGGTCAGGACCGCCGCTTTGCCGAGGTGGGTGCGGGTACCCGCGCCAACGCCGCCGGCCAGGCCCGGGCGGTAGCAGACCGCGCCGGCGTGCTGCGCCTGGACCGCGCCGGGCTGGGCCAGTGGCAGGCCGACACGCAGCGCACCCTCTACTTGTTCGATGTGCGTACGACCGAGGAATACAGCGCCGGCCATCTGCCGGGCAGCCGCTCGGTGCCCGGCGGGCAACTGGTTCAAGAGACCGACCACGTCGCCAGTGTGCGCGGGGCGCGCATCGCGCTGGTGGACGACGATGGCGTGCGCGCCAACATGAGCGCCTCGTGGCTGGCACAGATGGGCTGGCAGGTCGCTGTGGTCGACGGGCTGACTGCAGCGGACTTCAGCGACCGGGGTGAATGGCAACCGCCGCTGCCCGAATTGCCGGATGCCAGCGAAATAACCGTCGAGCAACTGGCCAGCTGGCTGCAGGAAGACGGCACCGTAGTGCTGGACTTCACCGCCAGTGCCAATTACGTCAAGCGCCATATCCCGGGCGCGTACTGGGCGATCCGTGCCCAGCTGGCCGACGCGCTGGAGCGACCGCCCGAGGCCCGCCGTTACGTGTTGACCTGTGGCAGCAGCCTGCTGGCGCGCTTCGCCGCGCGCGACCTGCAGTCGCTGACCCGCACGCCGGTTTACGTGCTCGCAGGAGGCACCGCACGCTGGATCGCCGCCGGTCTTCCATTGGAAGGCGGTGAGGCCCGCCTTGCCGTACCGCGCAGCGATCGCTACCGGCGTCCCTATGAAGGCACAGACAACCCACACGAGGCGATGCAGGGCTACCTGGACTGGGAATTTGGCTTAATTGCGCAGCTTGAGCGCGATGGCACTCATGGTTTCAGGGTGCTTTGAACCGTATCCACGGTGGTATTTGAAACGACGCGCTGGATCGAAAGCGGGCCTGGACGGCCGAGCGCTTTCGAACCAGACGCGTTACAAGGGAAATAACCGTTGCTGGTCGGCCCTCGTCGATACACAACGCTTGATGAATGATGATCAACGGAGCCTGGACCAGATACTCAGTGGTACGTCTGAAACATCACATTAGAAATGCACCTTGATCAATGCACTCAACGCGTTCTGATCGGTCGGAAAACCGTGGCTGTCTTCGATGCCATATTTGTCGGACCAATAGTCCCACTCGATCCCCGCATAGAAACGCGCCGGCGCTTGCCCCATCGCCTTACCAACGTCGTACTTGATCTGGGGGTTGAAGTGGAAACTCTTGGCTACATAGTTCGAGGTACCCTTCGTGCCCACATCATTGACGTACCACTCCAGATAACCGTCGAACAAAATGTCTGAGCGCCCGAGCGGTATCGTCATCGCCCAGGTCGGGTTGATCTGCCACTGTCCAGACGCTTTGCCGGTTATCCCATCGGGCTTGCGGTAGTAAGTGTTCAGTGAAAAACGATCAAAACCAGGCAGGTTCAGGTCAACAGCGGGCCCAAGCAGGTACTTTCGATTGCGCCCTTCTCCGCGCTCATAGGTGGCAGCGATCAACACATCCTTGACGATGCCATAGCTAAGACGGTGGCCACTGATTTTGCCCAGCGACAGTCGCGGTGAAAACTCGCCGTAATAGGTATAGCCATCGTTGCCGGACAAGCCGTTGGACCACTTGTTATCGACGAACAAGAACATGTCGCCCCAGGTCCAGCCACTGGCGTGCTCAAAGGTGATGGTTTGCTGGATATCGTTGCCGGTGCCATCGACTTTATAACCGTGCCCGTAGAGGTAGCTTAGGCTGTTGTTGCTCCACATCAGCGGATTCGCCTGGGCACTGCCAGTGGCCAGCGCGCAGAGTGGGACGACGCTGTGAAGCAGCCAGGAAAGAGCGTTCGGTTTCATTTGCATCCCTTGGGTCGTGATTGTTGGTTTTCGCCAGCAAGGGTATGCAGCAGCGGACGACCTCTCCTCTGGCCCCGGCTCATGCCGAGGCGCCACCCTTGCCGGGGGGAGCGGCGCGAGGCCGCCAGAGCAATGTCCCATGCCAACTTTTGGCACTGACCGCTTCTACTCGAGTTAGCGCAAAGCAGGGCGCGTGCCAACTAATCGGATACACGTAATTTGCTTATTGTGAGCAATCCTCAGGATCAATGAACACCATCCCATCAGAAGATTGCGCACTTTATTAGTGCTCAATCGGTACGTTCTGCACCTTCTCAACTCACGCGTCAGTCCAGGCCCCCTCGGAGGCGGGGCGCTACACCGCAAAGTCAGCGGCTTCATGAAATTGGCATGCTTCTGGCTTCTTGTAGCAGCGAGTAGAAGCGGTCAGTGCCAGGCATGGCATGGGGCATTGCTCTTGCGTCCTTCGGGGCGTACATCCGAGCGGATGTTTGAACGAGGCTATGGCAGCCCCGGGCAAGAGAGCAATGTCAGTCGCCAGTTCACGCCCTTTTGCTTCGCGACGCCATTCTCTTCCCACGTTCTCTCCGCCCGGCTCCTTCGCTGTCGCGCTATCCGGCGCACGGTGGTTTTTGAATCGGGGTGAAGAACACATGATGAAAACGCGTTTGGCCTTGGCTCGCCCGCTACGCTCGCTGTTGGCAGCAGCGTTGCTCCCCACCGCGCTGACGATCGCTCCGCTGGCGATCGCTGGCGACAAAGTCGTGTTGCTGACCTCTTGGTATGCTCAGGCCGAACAGGGCGGCTTCTACCAGGCACTGGCCGATGGGTTGTACGAAAAGGAAGGCCTGGATGTGTCCATCCGCATGGGGGGACCACAGGTCAATGGCATGCAACTGCTGGTCAGCAAGCAAGCTGATTTCATCGTCAACTATGACCTGCAGATTCTAAAAAGTGTCGAGCAAGGCCTGCCAGTGGTCGCAGTGGCTGCGCCCTTCCAGGGAGACCCGCAAGGGTTGATGACCCACGCGGACGTCATCGGACTTGATGGGCTTGGCGGCAAGCCTGTGCTGGTGTCCACCTCGGGCCAGCAAACCTGGTGGCCTTGGCTGAAGGGTAAATATCAATTGGCTGACAACCAGGCGCGGCCTTACACCTTCAACCTGCAACCCTTTCTAGCCGACCCGCAAACCACACAACAGGCGTATGCCAGCTCGGAACTGTTCCAGGCGATAAAGGCAGGCGTGACGCCTAACTTTTTCCTCTTCGCAGATGCCGGTTATCCACCCTACGGATCCACCGTGGTCACCCGTCAAGACATCATCGCTCAGCACCCGGAGCGGGTAGCAGGTTTCGTGCGCGCCTCCATGGAGGGTTGGAAGCGCTATCTGGATGACCCCAGCGCCGGCAATGCACTGATCAAGCGCGACAACCCCAACATGACCGATGAACTGCTGGCCTGGGGCGTCTCGACCCTCAAGCAGTACCGCCTGGTCACCGGTGGAGAGGCCGCAACCCAGGGGATCGGCACCATGACTGACAGCCGCTGGCAAGCGACCCGCGACTTCATGGTCGAGGCGGGTCTGCTCGGTCCCGACGCACCTTGGCGCAACGCTTACACCACGCGCTTTGTGCAAGACCTGAAGGTACTCCCTGAGGCCGAGCAGGTCGGCAGCCGCTGAACACCCTAACAAGCTCAACGCTGTGAGGAATCCTGATTATGTTGGTTACCAAACAACCTGTATTACGCCGTTTCTGGTATGCCCTGCTCCCTATGACAGCCCTCGAAGACGGCCCCAAGCCATTCACCCTGCTGGGTGAAGCGCTGGTGTTGTGGAAGCGTCCCGATGGTACCCCGGTGGCAATGCAGGACCGCTGCTGCCACCGCACCGCCAAACTGTCCAAAGGCTTCGTCAGTGCTGAGGGCACTATCGCCTGCGGGTATCACGGCTGGGAATACGACTGCACCGGCACCTGCGTGAAGATCCCGCAGAATCCCACCGGCGCTATTCCTCCGGGTGCCGCGGTGAAGGCTTATCACTGCCAGGAGAAGTACGGCTATGCCTGGGTCAGCCTGGACGCCCCGCTACAACCGATCCCTGAGTTCCCGGAAGACGGCGCCCCTGGTTACCGACGCATCTTCCAGTTTTACGAAGAGTGGAAGACCAGCCCGCTACGGGTCATGGAGAACTCCTTCGACAACTCGCACTTTTCCTTCGTGCACAAGGCCAATTTCGGCTTGTTCGACCAGCCCCAACCGGCCAGTTACGAATTTCGCGAAACCGATTATGGCTTCGAAGCCGAGACCCGCGTGCCGATCCGCAACCCCGAGGCAAGCTTCCGTATCACCGGTACGACCGAGCCGATCACCCAACGGCACCTGCTCAACCGCTATTACCTGCCCTTCTCTCGGCGCTTTGGCTGCATGTATCCGGACAGCGGCATCCACCACATCATCTACAACTGCGCCACGCCCATCGACGACAACCGACTGATGCTCGTGCAGTGGTTGTATCGCAACGACAGCGAAGACCAATGCTCAACCCAGGAACTGATCGACTGGGACGCGGCGATCACAGCCGAAGACCGCGACATCCTGGAAGCCACCGATCCTGACGCCTGTGTCGACACCCGCCGCAGGGTGGAACTGCACATGCCATCGGACAAGCCTGGGTTGGTTATTCGCCGGCAACTACTGGGTCTGCTTGAAGCCCATGGCGAGAGCGAAGTGTTCCTCAGCCACTGACACTTGCCCAACGCCCCGGTGCGCCGGGGCATTCACCACCGCTCATGACCCACGGGGAGAGCGCTATGTTGATGCAGACCCTATCCAAGGCCGGCGTCCAGCCGCAGGCCCTGCCGAACACCATCGGTGTGGACACCCCTTTGTTCGCCAATCAGGTGGAAAAAACCTACAGCAATGGCACCCATGCCTTGAGCCGCGTGAAACTGGCGATCGAACGCGGCGAGTTCGTCTCGCTCTTGGGCCCGTCGGGGTGTGGCAAAAGCACCCTGCTGAAAATGTTCGCCGGGCTCGAACAGCCCTCCGCCGGCCATGTGCGCTGGTGGGGCAAGGATGCCCCGGGTACGGACCACCACACAGGCACACCGGGGCGCAGTTTGGCCATGGTGTTCCAGGAAGCCACCCTGATGCCATGGGCCAAAGTGCACGACAACGTGCGCTTGCCCCTGGACTTGGCTGGCGCCCCCAAGGCCCAGAGCCAGCCCAAGGTGCAAGCCGCCCTGGAACTGGTGGGGCTGGGCAAGTTCGGCGACGTTTACCCGCGGGAGCTCTCCGGCGGTATGCAGATGCGCGCCTCCATTGCCCGGGCATTGGCCACCGAACCCAATCTGCTGCTGATGGACGAACCCTTCGGCGCCCTGGACGAGTTCACCCGCAACAAGCTCGATAGCGATCTGCGCCAGCTCTGGCTCCAGCGCGACCTGACGGTGGTATTCGTGACCCACAGCATCTTCGAGGCGGTGTACCTGTCTTCGCGGGTGGTCGTGATGGGCGCGCGTCCCGGTCGAGTGATCGCCGATGTAATCATCGACGGCCCACGGGAACGCGACGAGGCATACCGTACTTCGCCGGCGTTCATCGAGCAATGCGCGCACCTGTCCCGACTCCTGGCCCAGGCCAATGGCGACCCTTCCTGAGAGCATCATCATGAGCCGACCCTCTACTCCCTGGCTACGCCACCCTTCTGTACTACGCATCGCTTCACCGCTGCTGGTTGGCGCCTTGCTGCTCGGCGTCTGGCAACTGGCATGCATCGCCTGGAAAGTCCCGGTGTACCTGGTACCGTCACCGGCTGATATCGGCCGCACCCTGGTCGTCGATGGCCCGATGCTGCTGGGGGCACTGTGGATGACCCTGAAGATCACCTTTCTGTCATTCGCCCTCGCCGTGATCATCGGCACGCTGGCGGCGTTCGTGTTCGTGCAGAGCCGCGTCGTGGAGGCCAGTCTGTTTCCCTACGCGATTCTGCTGCAGGTCACGCCGGTGGTGGCCATCGCGCCGCTGATCATCATCTGGTGCAGCGACACGACCTTGGCGTTGGTGATCTGCGCCACGCTGGTGGCGATCTTCCCGATCATCGCCAACACCGTCCTGGGCCTGCGCAGCGTCAACCCTGGCCTGCTCAACCTGTTCCACCTGAACCGTGCCAGCCGCTGGCAAGTGCTGTTGCGCCTGCGCATTCCCAGCGCCTTACCGTGCTTTTTCGCTGGCCTGCGCATCGCCAGTGGCTTGGCATTGATCGGCGCGGTGGTGGCCGAGTTCGTCGCCGGTACGGGCGGCACGGGTGCGGGCCTGGCCTATCAGATCCTGCAAGCGGGATTCCAGCTCAACATCCCCCGCCTATTCGCCGCCCTGGTGTTGATCGCCCTGACCGGCGTGGCGCTGTTCAGCCTGATGGCGTTGCTGGCGCGCTTGAGCCTGCGCCACTGGCACGAAAGCGAACTGGGCTGACTTCCATGCAAAACGCCGTACTGCCTATGGAGACGAACATGAAACACAGCAACAGCTGGCTGATCCGTAACGCCAGCGCCATCCTCACTGGCCTGCGCGGCGGCGCCGCGCGCCATGTCGGGCCGGACATCCGTATCACCCAGGGGCGTATCGCCGCCCTGGGCTCGCTGCAACCGTTACCAGGTGAGCAAGTGCTCGATGCCACCGATTGCGTGGTGTATCCAGGCTGGGTGAACACCCATCACCATCTGTTCCAGTCCTTGCTCAAGGGCATTCCCGCTGGCATCGACCAGAGCCTCGGTGCCTGGTTGGGGGCCGTGCCCTATCGCTATCGCGGGCTGTTCGATGAGCACAGTTTTCGCTTGGCCGCACGGGTCGGGCTGGTGGAGCTGGCCCGTTCCGGCTGCAGCACGGTGGCCGACCATCATTACCTGTACTTGCCAGGCATGGCCTTCGACAGCGCACAGATCCTCTTCGAAGAAGCCGAGCGCCTGGGGCTGCGCTTCGTCCTTTGCCGGGGCGGCGCAACCCAGGTACGTCAGGCGGAAGGCCCCGCGACGGCCGGACCTGAGACCCTCACGCAGTACCTGGACGATGTTCAGCGCTTGGTGCAGGTCTACCATGATCCCGCCGATGATGCCTGGCGCCGTGTGGTAATGGCGCCGACCAGCCCGCCCTACTCAATGCCGCCCGAGCACCTGCGGGAGACCGCCCGCACCGCACGCCGCCTGGGCATCCGCCTGCACAGCCATCTGAGCGAAACCGTGGAGTACCAGAACGAAGTCCATGATCGCCACGGCCTCTCGCCCGTGGTGTTCTGCGCGGAGCAGGAATGGCTCGGGCCGGACGTGTGGTTCGCGCACCTGGTCAAGCTGAGCGCCGAAGAAATCCAGCTGCTGGGCGCCACCGGCACCGGCATCGCCCACTGCCCACAAAGCAATGGTCGGCTTGGCAGTGGTATCGCAGATATCGTTGCCATGGAGGCTGCAGGCATGTCGGTTTCGATCGGCGTGGATGGTGCTGCCTCCAACGAAGCCTGCGACATGATCAGCGAAACCCACGCCGCCTGGCTGATGCAAAGGGCCAAGGCCGGCGAACGCGCCATGGCCCGCCATGCTGGCGGCGATCTGGAGGGCGGTGCGCATGTCGCCACCGTGGAGGACGTCGTGCGCTGGGGCACGGCAGGTGGCGCCCAGGTGCTAGGCCTGGACGCCATCGGCACGCTGCAGGTCGGCATGGCGGCGGACCTGGCGATCTACCGCCTCGATCAACCCCGCTACTTCGGTCTGCATGATCTGGGTATCGCGCCAGTGGTAGGCGGTGGCCGTCCGACGCTGCGGGCATTGCTGGTGGGCGGCCGCCTGAGCGTGGAAAACGATGCGCTTCCTGGCTTGGACCTCGCCGAACTGGGCAGCCAGGCGCGGCAGGCTGTACTTCGCCTGCAACAGGCCGCGGGGGTACGCGCATGAGCTGGACGCCTCTGCAGGTGCGGGCCCTACGCCTCGAAGCCGAAGACGTGCTGGGTGTGGAACTGGCCCCGTCGGGTCCTGCTCCCCTGCCCTTCGACTGGGCACCCGGTGCTCATGTGGACCTGCGCCTGGGCAATGGCGTGGTACGCCAATACTCAGTGGTCAGCCTGCCCGAGGACGGTCATGTCTACCTGGGCATCAAACGCGAAAAAGCCTCCCGCGGCGGCTCGCAATGGCTGCACGAGCACCTGCGGCTGGGTGCCCGGGTGGAGGTGGGCCTGCCGCGCAACCTCTTTCGCCTGCAACCTGGCACAGGACAGGTCGTCTTGGTGGCCGCAGGCATAGGAATCACGCCACTGCTCGCCATGTACCGGCAATGCCAAGCGCAAGGTCGGTCGGTGCGCTTGCTGTTTTTCACCCGCGATGCCAAACAGGTGCCCTTTGTCCAGTACCTCGATGCGGATACCGAGGTTCATGCAGGCTTGCGCGCCCCGATGATCGCCGGGTACCTGGAGGAACACCTGCCGGCCTGGGACGGCAGCGCAAGCCTCTATTGCTGTGGCCCTGCAGGTTTCATGGATTGTGTTGAGCACGTCGCGCTGGCAAGCGGCTGGCCAACCACGGCGCTTCATCGCGAACATTTCCAGGCCGCAGAGCCCACCTTGCACGTCGAGCGTCACTGCACGCTGGTGCTACAGCGCAGTCGTCTCCAGGTCGAGGTGCAACCGGGCGAAAGTTTGGTACAAGCAGCATCGCGGGCTGGCGTGGAGCTACCCGTGTCATGTGGGATGGGTATCTGCGGCGCCTGTGTCAGCCGGGTCATCGAGGGGCAGCTTGATCACCGCGACGAGTACCTCAGCGATGCCCAGCGCAACAGCGGAGAATGGATAACGCCCTGCGTATCGGGCTGCCACAGCGCCCGGTTGGTGCTGGACGTTTGACCATCGCCCGCAGCTGCCCGACGGCCAACGGCTGACGGTAGCTGCGCACGCAAAACCGCTGACGCAGTCAATGGCCAAGGCGAGCGGCTCGCAGCCAGGACTTGATCCTGACCCGGTAAAGCTCCGTCTTGTGCCCAGGATTCTCTAGGGCCACCATAGGCGATCTTCAATAGATCATTGGCTAATGCATGACACTGGAAAATTACCAGGCAATCGCTGAAAGCATTGCCCTGCTGCTGTACCCCCACGCGGAAGTCGTCATTCATGAGATACGCGGCCAGACAATCGTTCATATCGCCAATAATTTCTCACATCGCAAGCTCGGCGATGATTCAGCACTCGGTTCAGAACTGGGTGACCTTTTGAAGGGTACCAACCTTGGTCCCTACGAGAAGCTCAACTGGAACGGTCAGAAGGTCCGCTCGATCAGTGCTGTGCTGCACAATTCGCAAGGCGAAGCCGAGTATCTGATGTGCATCAATCTGAACGTGTCGGTGCTGGAACAGGCGCGTGTGGCATTGGATGCGTTCTTCCAGATGAGTCGGCTGGAGCCGCAACCGGATGCGTTGTTCCGCAACGATTGGCAGGAGCGCATCAACACCTTCCTGCAAGCGTGGCTGCAAGCGCATAACCTGTCGCTGCAGACCTTGAAGATGAAAGACAAACGCAACCTTGTCCTGGCCTTGCATGCCGAGGGTGCATTCGAGGGGCGCAGCGGCGCCGATTACGTTGCCAACGTCCTCAGCATGGGGCGGGCCACCGTGTACAAATACCTGAAGGAAGTCAGGGCCTAGGCGGTATTGCCTGGCTGTAGGCACACGCTCTTGCTGTTGGTGGAATATTATTCTATGGTGGACAAATTATCCATACGCCTGCAAGGACCCGTCATGCCAGCCACCCCGTCCGTTGATGCCCAGTTCCTTGATACATTGCACCAAAACATTCAGGACGCCCATGCGGCGCTCCGCCCGGCCGTCAGCATTACCCCGCTCTTGCACAGCGCTCGTTTGTCGGCACTGACCGGCTGTGAAGTGCTGCTCAAATGCGAACACCTGCAGCACACCGGTTCATTCAAGTTTCGCGGTGCCAGCAACAAGATGCGCCTGCTGCCGGCCGAGGCGCGCAAGCAGGGGGTGATAGCCGCCTCATCCGGTAACCACGGGCAGGCCCTGGCCCTGGCCGGCAAGATGGCGGGCGTGCCAGTGAAGGTCTACACCACCACGGGCGCATCGGCATACAAAACAGAGGCAATGCGCATGCTGGGCGCCGAAGTGGTCTGCCTGCCCACCGACCCGCTGAGTGCAGAGCTGGAAGCCGCCAGGCAGGCCAAGGCCCAGGGCGTACCTTTCGTGTCACCTTACAACGACCTGCAAGTCATTGCCGGCCAGGGCACCATAGGCGTGGAGTTGTTCGAGCAGGCGCCAGACCTGGACGCGGTGTTCGTCGCCGTGGGCGGTGGCGGGATGATTTCCGGTATCGGCGCCGCCCTGCGCGTCCTCAAGCCGGGCACTGAGATCATCGGCTGCTGGCCGGCAAATGACCCAACGCTGCAGCAATCTCTCAAGGCCGGTGAAATCATCGAATTGGATGCCTGCGAAACGCTGTCGGACGGCACGGCTGGCGGCGTCGAGCCAGGCTCGATCACCTTCCCGCTTTGCCAGGCGCTGCTCACCGATACCGTGCTGGTCAGCGAGGACGAAATCCGCTGCGCCATGCGCGACATCGCCAGCAGTGAGCGCTGGATCATCGAAGGCGCTGCAGCGGTTGCGGTCGCCGGCATGCAGAAGCTCGCCGAACGCTATCAGGGCAAGCGTGTCGCGGTGATCCTGTGTGGCCGTAACATCCTGCTGGAGAAGTTCCTCGAGGCCGTTCAATGAGGGTCTTCAGCAAGGCGCAGATCATCGCTCGCTTCAACCCCGAGCTCGCGGTCAGCCAACTGGAGGAAGGCTTCATCGCCTACTCCGAAGGCAAGGTGCAGGTGCCGCCCGTGCAGGGCTTCGCATTCAAGGGCGCGAACGGTGACTGTTGCGTGAAGTCGGCCTACATCGAAGGCAGCCCGACCTTCACCGTCAAGCTTTCGACAGGCTTCTACGACAACCCGTCCAAGGGCCTGCCGAGCAATGATGGCTTGATGCTTGTGTTGTCTGCACACACCGGTCAGCCGCTGGCACTGCTGCAGGACCAAGGCTGGCTGACTGCCATGCGCACCGCATTGGCCGGGCGTATCGCCGCCCGGCTGCTGGCGCCGGCCCATGTCAGGGCCATTGGCATCCTCGGCACCGGCATGCAGGCGCAGATGCAGCTTGAGCAGCTTCGCGCGGTGACCGATTGTCGCCAGGTGATTGTCTGGGGTCGGCATGAACGCGGGCTTGCGGCCTATACGGCATTTGCCCGCGAGCTGGGCTTCGCAGTGCACAGCTCGCAGGATGCTGCCGAGGTTGCGGGCGCGGCAAACCTGATCGTCTGCACCACGCCTTCTCGCCAGGCGCTGTTGCACAGCGATTGGGTCCAGCCGGGCACGCATATCACCGCCGTCGGTGCCGATGCGCCCGGCAAGCAGGAACTGGACCCGGCACTGGTGGCAAGAGCAGACCGTATCATCGTCGACGCCATCGCGCAGTGCAGCCAGTACGGCGAAGTGGCCCATGCCCTCGGCAGTGGCCAGATCGACGCTCACCAGCTGATCGAGCTGGGTACGCTGCTGGCTGGCCGTGCCAAGGGGCGTGAGCACGACAGCCAGATTACCTTGGCGGACCTGACCGGTGTGGCAGTGCAGGATGCACAAGTCGCAAGCTACGCCCTGGCAGCCCTGTGCACCTGAGGCGACAACAGCGTCAGCGCAAACGTTGCACCTGCGCTGGCGTGCGCTGCATCAGCACCTTGCCATTGCGTACCGATACCAACGCGTGCCCCTGGCTGCGCACCATCTCGTAATCATCCGGCGCCGACAGCAGCAACAGGTTCGCCGGCCGACCCACCTCGATGCCATAGCGCTCGCCCAGGTTCAGTGTGCGGGCGCTGTTGTCGGTAATCAGGTCCAGGCAGCGCTGCAGGTCTTCATAGCCAAGCATGTGACAGATGTGCAGGCCGGCTTCGAGAATGCGCAGGATATTGCCATTGCCCAGTGGGTACCACGGGTCGACGATGGAGTCCTGGCCGAAGCACACGTTCATGCCGGCGCGGTCGATCTCGGCCACGCGGGTCACGCCACGACGCTTCGGGTAGTTGTCGAAGCGCCCTTGCAGGTGAATGCTCTCGGTCGGGCACGACACGAAGTTGATGCCCGACAGCTTGAGCAGGCGGAACAGCTTGTAGCAATACGCATTGTCATACGAGCCCATGGCCACGGTGTGGCTGGCCGTGACCCGGGCCCCCATGCCGCGTACCCGCGCTTCTTCGGCCAACACTTCGAGGAAGCGTGATTGCGGGTCGTCGGTCTCGTCGCAGTGCACGTCCACCAGGCAGCCGGTGCGCTCGGCCAGGTCCATCAGGAACTTCACCGACGATACCCCCTGGTCGCGGGTATTTTCGAAATGCGGAATGCCGCCGACGACGTCGGCGCCAATCGCCACGGCTTCAGTCATCAGCGCCCGGCCGTTGGCGTACGACTCGATGCCCTCCTGCGGGAAGGCGACAATCTGCAGGTCGATCAGCTCCCGCACTTCGTCACGCACCTCGACCATGGCCTTGAGCGCGGTGAGTTTCGGGTCGGTCACATCGACATGGGTGCGCACATGCTGGATACCGTGGTCCACCAGCATGCCGATGGTTTTTTTCGCACGGGTCTTGATGTCGTCGTGGGTGGTGATTTCCTTGCGCTCCGACCAGCGCTCGATGCCTTCGAACAACGTGCCGCTCATGTTCCACTTCGGCTCACCTGCGGTCAGCGTGGCATCTAGGTGAATGTGCGGCTCGACAAAGGGCGCGACCACCAGGTTTTGCCCGGCGTCCAGGTCATTGCCCGTAGCGGGCGCCACGACGTCGGTCTGGGGCACGATGGCGGCAATGCGCTCGCCGTTCAGTTCGACGCGGAACAGGCCAGGCTTGCCGCGCAGGCGTGCGTTGATGATGTTCATGCTGTTACTCCTTGCCGTGGGCTTCGCTCATGCGCCATACCAGCATGGCGACCGAAGCATTCATGCGAAAAAGCGGGTCGTCCAGCGACTGCCCGCTCAGTTGTTCGATGCGCTGGATGCGCTGATTGATCGTGTTGCGGTGCAGCCCCAGACGCTGTGCGGCCTTGAGCCCGTTGCCATTTTCCATGAGCAAGGCGTCGAGGGTATGCACCAAAGCATGGGCGTGTTTGCGCCCAGGGGCGATCAGCGGGCCGAGGGTGCGGCTGACGAAATCGTCAACCAGCGAGCGGTCGACAATACCTTGCAGTAGGCGCAACACGCCGAGCTCGCTGAAGTTGCAATAACCGTTGGCCGGGCGCAGATGCTGCGCCACATCCAGCGCCTGGCGTGCCTCGTTGAGGGCCTGGCGGTAGTGCGCGCAATCGTCAGCGAGGCTCGACAGGCCCATGTAGAGGCCCAGTTCACCTGTCGCGGCTTGCAGCTGCCGGTACAGCGCGCCCAAGGTCTCGGGTAAGTCGTGTGTATCGGCCAGCAGCACCACGAACAGGTCGCCCGGCAACTGCGCCGTCACACTGCCGGGCCGCTGGCGGCACCAGGCTTCGAGCTGGTCTTCCAGGGCCTGCCGGGTGGCTTGCCAGGTACGCTCGCCGTGGGCCAGCCCTTGGCGCTCGAACAAGGCGTCCACGCCCGTCAGGCGCAACGCCAGCAGGCGCCGCGGTTTATCCAGGGCCAGTTGCAGGTGTGCTGCCCGCTGCCGGGCAATCGCCAGGCTTGGGTAGTCGCCTGTGAGCAGTTGCCCAAGGATGTCGTTACGCGAGCGGCGCGCCTGGCTCATCTGTACCAGTGCAGTGCCGATCAGGTGGGTGACCACCACCATCTTCAGTGCGTAGGGCTGTTCGATCAGCGGCAAGCCCAGCTGCTCGGCGCGCGCGACAACGGGCGCCGGGATGCTCTGGATGAAACTGCCGCCGGTGAGAATCACCATGCCGGCAATGCCCACGGCGTCGCCATCCTCCACCAGGCTCAGCAGGTTGGCTTCGCCGCGCGGGTGATTGATGCCGGTGACGAATACCAGTTCACCGCCCATCACCCATTCGGCGATACCCTCGTTCTCCGCCACGTAAGGCCAGCGTACCCGCCGCTGCAGGTTGCGCGCGCCGGCCCGCACCTGCATTTCGTGCAGACCGGGCAAATGCAGGAGCTCGTCCAGCGCCAGGCTCACGGCTCGACGCCCGCCTGGCCGGGCGCGCGGCGGCGTGCGCCCAGCTCTAGAATGACGATGTAGCACACTGCCGAGGCGGCGATGCCCACCAGCGGCGCGACCCACGGTGAGGCATAGGCCAGTACAGCGCCCACGGCATAGGCAAACAGCCCGGTGAGGTTGTAGCGTGGCAGGTGTGCCGTACCCAGTGCCGGGTATTTACCGCGGTGGCGGTACCAGAAATCAGCCATGATCACCCCACCCACCGGCGGAATGATCGACCCCAGCAGCACCAGGAACGGGATCAGCATTTCGTACATGCCACCCATCGCCAGCACAATGCCAACCCCGGCCGCCACCAGCGTTGCCGTGCGCCGGCGCTCGCTGCGCAACAAGTGGCAGGCGGCGGCCGACACGTTGTAGATGGTCGGACCCTGAATGGTCCACAGGTTCAGGCACAGCATCACCACGGCCGCGAACGACAGGCCCTGCAGCATCATCACGTCGACGATATCGGCCTGCTGATAAACCATCGCGCACCACGCCCCGGCCACCACCATCAGGCCGTTGCCAAGGAGGAATGCCACCACGCTGGCGATCACCGCTACCCGGCCACTGCGTGCCAGCCGTGTCCAGTTGGTGGCTTGGGTGGCGCCACTGGCGAAGGTGCCGAAGACCATGGTCACTGCCGCCGAAAAGGTCATGGTTTCATGTGGGACGACTGCAGCCAGGCCGGCAAAGCCACCGGCATCGCGGGTGGCGATGTACATGGACACCAACAGCAGCACGAACATCAATGGCACCGACACCCGCGACAACAGGTCCAGCCCCTTGAACCCGATGATGGCCGTAATGCTGAAACCCAGCCCGAACAGCACCATCAACGGCATGCCGAAACCATCCGCCAGCCCCAGCAGCTTGACCAGCACGATGGCCACCGTGGCCGTACCCCAGGCATACCAGCCCAGTTCGGCAAAACCCAGCAGAAAGTCCGAGAGCCGGCTCCCCGCTTCACCGAAACAGAAGCGCCCCATCAACACGGTATTCAGCCCGCTGCGTGAGGCGATGAAGGCCAGCACTGCGGCATACAAGGCAAGCAAACTGTTGCCGAGGGTCGCTACCCACAGCATGTCGACAAAACTGAATGCCATGCCCAGCTTGCCGCCGGCGAACATCGTGCCGGTAAAGAAGGTGAAGCTGAACAAGACCATCGCGATCGGCAGCAGGCCCTTGCGGGCGGACTGGGGGGCTTCGCTGAGTGGAAATTCGCTGGGTGAGCTCATTGCACGGGGCTCCGGGTGTGTAGTTGGGAGCGGAAAGAGCAATATGCGGGCCGCTTTTTCCTGCGCCGCCACCCGGAAGAAATCGGGCTGCTCGCCCAGAAATCCCTATGCACTGTGCACATTAAAGCTGCGATCTGACGATCTGAAGTGTGCGGGACGACTTATTTTGAGGCGCTCATGCACCAAAGCGGGCCTGGGCTGGGTAGTAATCACCCAGCCCACGGCGGTTTACACGGTCCCGTCCAACCCCATTTGCCAGAAATCAGCCTCCAGGCTGGAGGCCTGGCCAAAAATCCCTGCCAGTTCGGCGAACCGCTGCTCGGTCATGCTGCGCGCCGCCAGTTCATCCAGGTGCTTGCGCGCTGCTGCGGCCACCCCTTGGTAGCCCTCCCCGGCATACTCGCCAATCCACTCGCGGTAGGGGTGATTGCTCAAGTCGCCAATGCGCTCGGCCAGGGTCCGGCCGATTTCGGCATAGCCGATCACGCAAGGTGCCAGTGCCACGTGCAGCTCCAGCAGGTCGCCGGCTGCGCCGCAGTCCAGCACATAACGGGTGTATGCCACCGTGGCCTGATGCTCTGGCGCGGCCTCGATGTCTGCCTGGGTCAAGCCCCAGCGCGCGCACAGGCGCACGTGCAGCTCGGTTTCATCCAGGATCGCCGACAGCCCGGCCTGCGCTGCACGAATGTCGGCCGGGCGGCGGCTCTTGTAGGCAGCCAACGCCCAGGCGCGGGCGAACTGGATCAGGAACAGGTAATCCTGCACAAGGTAGGTCCGGAACGCTTCCTCGCTCAGCGTGCCCTCGCCCATCTGACGCACGAAGTCATGGTCTACGTAGCAGTTCCATTGTGGCGAGGCAGCGGCCTTGAGGCGCTCGAAGATATCCATGCTCATTTGCCCTCCGGGTACACTGCATCGAAGAAAGCCAGCTCCAGCGCCACGGTGCGCTGGTAGAAGTCACTTGCCAATGCGGCCTCCTGCGGGCCGACGCGGTCCAGTTCGGCCTGCAGGAAAGCGACGAATGCCTGGAATGCCGGGTTGTCATGCAGGGTAATCCACTCGGCATGGACGAAGTTGTCCGGCATCGGTTTCGGCGCCTTGAGTGCCCAGTCCAGGTACAGGCCTTCGGCGACGTTCAGCACCGCCAGTGCCGCTGCGTAGGAACGGGTGGCTGCCGCTTCGCGCATGATCGCCTTGAAACCTGCGGTAGGCGCGGTATCGGCCGGTTCACTGCGTTGCGCCGGGCTGACACCCAAGGCCTCGAAGGCACGCAGGAAGTAGGTGTTCTCGTCACTGCAGATCATCCCGGCAAAGCGGCCGAAGCGCAGGCGGGCTTCAAACGTGTCAGCGGTGGCGATGGCCGCGCCTAGCAGGGTCACGAAGCTGTCGAGGAAACGGTGGTCCTGGACCAGGTAGTCGACCATGATCGGGTCCGGCAGGCTGCCGTCGCACAATCGGGTCACGAAACGGTGGCCAACGGCCGCCGACCAGGTCGGCTCGCTCTGGCGGCGCAGGGACTGGCTGAAACGTTCGGTCATGTTGCTGTCCTTGATGAGGGTGACAGCGAGACCTTGAAAGTTGGCATGGACTGGCCTCGCAGTGAGGCCGGCAAAAAGGCAGGTTACAAGCCCCATCCCTTCGCCGGCATGATCCGGATCAGGTTCGAAGGGTCACCGCGCTGCAGCGTTCAGCGGTTTCTCAGCCCATTGCCGGGCTCCCCTTGGTGGCGTTCAGGTATACCCGAGGGCGCCGCGCCTGTCACTACCCAAACGGTGGGCAATGGTGACCCGCTAATGGGTATCTGTCCCCATTCTTGACGCGCCATCTTTTAGTGCACGCCAGACACTGCAAGGTTTTGTATGTCAAAGCATTACTGAAATATCTGTTGGCATAGCTGTTGCTGATGGCCATTTAACGGGCAAAACGCCATTGATGGCTTAAGGCCCTAAGGCCGCAAAAGAGGCTTAAGCCAATGAAAACACCTGCTGCGAGTCACGCGTCCAGACGCGTGTTCCATCTGTCCTCTGTCACGGCACTGATGATCAGCCTCGGATTGATCACGGCCATGGCATCCCCCCTCGACGACAACAGCATGCCACCGCCGACCGACCCGTCGGCCTACACCGACCAGCCGGACGACCCGACCGCTACCTTGCTTGAGCTGAACACCATGCCGGAGGCCAACGAAGGCTCGCTGGAGCTGACCGATGGCATGTATGGCGACCGCAACACGGTACGCACCGACAACGTGCTGCCGCCTGCCCTGCAAACGTCGGACAAGTACCCTACCAACGGCAAACCCAGCCCGTTGTTCGGTGCGCAACCTTTCACCCAGCAACTGTTGCTGTTCGAAGAATTCGGGCCAGAGAAGCTCGACCCGACCACGCCGGCGCCCGATCTGACCTTCCCGGTACCGACCCTCGGCGCGGCCCCCGCGCAAGACCCCAACGTGGTAGCACGCAGTGGACCCAGTGGCAGCGCTCTGGAAGCGTTCCTCAAACAACCCGGCCTGTACCCGTTCCCGACCCAGTACGCCAACGTGCTGGACCGCAACCCATGGAAGGCGCAGATCGAGATGTTCCTCAACCGCCAGCCGGTCGGCTCGCCCGCTGAAGGCCGGCCACCAGGAAAAGGCTGGTCGCACCAGCGCTGGAACGAGTTTTACCCGCAGGCAGCGTTCAAGACCGCCCAGGCCGGTGCGCGCATCAACCTCGGCCTGCGCGACCGTAAGCAACTGCACAACTATGCCGTCGGTGAATTTGCCCCGGGCGGCCTGTACTACCAGACCTCCGACATTCCGACCACGCTGGGCACCACCAAGGGCATCGACACACGCTTCCATCCGAACATGCCACTGCAAAACCACAAATCGCTGTGGACCTTCGACGGCACTTTCCCGCCCAAGCTGCTGATGGTGCGCTACGGCCAGCCAATTCTGATGCGCCATTACAACGCACTGCCGATTGACCCCTCGGCCAACGGTGGCTTTGGCCTGCATACCATCTCGACCCACGAGCACAACGGCCACTCGCCGGCCGAAAGCGACGGCTTTGCCAACGCGTACTTCTTCCCCGGCCAGTACTACGACTACCGCTGGCCGGTGCAGCTGGCCGGCTACGACACCATCAACACCCGTGCCCAGGACCCGCGTGCCGCTTTCCCCTGCTCGCCGGGTGAAACCTTGTTCGTCAACGATGGTTCACCGGGCCTGAAAACCTGCGAGAACGGCAGTATCAAGATTCGTGGCGACTGGCGCGAAACCATGAGTACCCACTGGTTCCACGACCACATGATGGATTTCACGGCGCAGAACGTCTACAAGGGCAACGCCGTGATGATGAACTACTACAGCGCCCTGGACCGCGGCAACGAGGCCCTGCAGGACGGCGTCAACCTGCGCTTCCCAAGCGGTTCAGCCATGCCTTGGGGGAACCGGGACTATGACGTCAACCTGGTGGTTGCCGACAAAGCCTGGGATGCCAATGGCCAGCTGTGGTTCAACCCGTTCAACACGGACGGCTTCCTCGCTGACCAGATTCTGGTCAACTGGCAGTACAAGCCCAGGCTCAAGGTGCGTGCGCGCAGTTACCGCTTCCGTCTCCTCAACGGCTCGGTGTCACGCTACTTCAAGTTCGCCGTGGTGCGGGAGATTGCCGGTACCAGTGGTGAGTTCAAAGGCCCGTCCGGCTCCAACCTGTCGTATGCGCGGGTGCCGTTCCACATGATCGCCAACGACGGCAACATCATGGAACATGCGGTGCCATTCGACGGCACGATGGACCTCAATGGTGACGGCAATCTGCAAGACAACAACGGCGTCTTGCCGTTGCAGGCCATTGCCGAGCGCTACGACATCATCATCAACTTCGCCAAGAACGGCATCAAGGCCGGCGACAAGCTGTACTTCGTCAACCTGATGGAGCACGACTCCGGCAAAGGTCCGAAGCAAGCTATCCCGTTGGCCGACGTGCTGTCGGAAAAATACAAGGCGGTAATCAAGCAGACCAGCAAAGGCCCGCAGTGGGACAACGGCGACCCGGCTGTCGGCAAGTTTCTGCAACTGTGGGTGCAACCGTACACCGGCCAGGACCTGAGCATGGACCCGGTAGCCTATGAGCCGGCCAAGCCAGGCAAGGCTGCTGGCCTGAAAATGCTGCCCCTGCCCATTGACCGCGACGCCGCAGCCGACCAGGCCAAACTCAAGGATGCCCGCCACCGCGAGTTCATCTTTGGCCGCTCAGACGGTACGGACACCACCCCGTGGACCATCAAGACCGACGGCGGCTTTGGCTACAGCATGGACCCACGCCGCATCAGTGCCGCGCCGCAATTGGCCAACCAGTCCACCGACGGTGGTTTCAGCGGCGACGGTACCCTGGAAGTGTGGAAGATCGTCAACGGCGGCAATGGCTGGAGCCACCCGGTACACGTGCACTTCGAGGAAGGCGTGATTCTTAGCCGCGACGGCAAGGCCCCGCCAGAATGGGAAAAATGGGCGCGCAAGGATGTGTACCGTATCGGGTCGGAACCTGATTCGTCCGAAGAGGTGGAAATGGCCATCCGCTTCCGCGAGTTCGCCGGCACCTACATGGAGCACTGCCACAACACCCAGCACGAGGACTCTTCGATGCTGCTGCGCTGGGACATTGAACATCCGGGGCAGTTCCAGGTGATGCCCACCCCGCTGCCAGGATGGGACGGCGTGCGCTACATGGCCTCGGTAGGCCTGCCAACGTTCCGCACCAAAACCGATAACGACAATGACGACCCGGCCAACAAACCACCTGTCGTGGCCAATGACAGTGCCGCAACGACTGCAGGCAAGGCGATCACCCTGAACGTGCTGGCCAACGACAGCGACCCGGACGGCAACGTACCGCTCACGGTCACCGGCCTCAGCCAGCCAGACTCCGGCCAGGGAGCCGTCAGCACAGACGGCACCACCGTGACGTACAACCCACCCGCTACGGTCGCCACGCCGTTCACGGCCAGCTTCAATTACACGGCGCGTGATACCAAGGGGGCCGAGTCGGTGACCCCGGCCACGGTCAGCATCGCCGTCACCCCAGCAGTGGCAGCCGACGAGCTCAAGGTCACCAGTGCCACGGTGCAGGTACGCAGCGGCAACCGTTTCACCTGGGATGTGCAGGGGACTACCACGGTCGCCACGGGCAACAGCATCAGCGTGACTGCAGCAACCACCGGTGGTCCGGTAAGCCTGGGGAACGCGACGCTGACTGCCACGACTACGGGGGCCCGTTGGCGGGTAGCGGTGACCACCACCGGCTTTGGCCCGACCACGCCAGCGACGGTCACGGTGAAATCGACGCTGGGCCAGACGGTGACAGCGCCAGTCACCTACAAGTGAGTGCAAAGCGGGGCCGCCATGCGGCCCCCATCAGCCAACCCACGAGGACCGCATCATGCCCAGCTCATGGCGTTTCCTGCTGGTACTCGCGTTGTTCGCAGCCAGCATTCCGTTCTGGCCGCTGCAACCCCAACGAACGGTGGCCGAAGCAGCGGCCTCTCCCTGGGGGGCCAGCTATTTCCCCAACATCCCCTTGCTCACTCAGGACGGCGAAAAAGTGCATTTCTTCGACGACCTGATCAAGGACAAGGTGGTCGCCATCAACTTCATCTTTACCGGCTGCTCCGACTCCTGCCCAGTAGAAACCGCTCGCCTGCGCCAGGTACAGAAAATCCTCGGTGACCGGGTCGGCAAAGACATCTTCCTCTACTCCATCAGCATCGACCCCTATAACGACACCCCCGCCACCCTCAAGCGCTATGCCGAAAAGTTCGGCATCGGCCCAGGCTGGACCTTGCTGACCGGCGAACCCGACGACATCGAGCAACTACGCCGCAGCCTGGGGTTGTGGATCGATGGCCTGGAAAACGGCCGCTCCAAAGACCACAACCTGAGCCTCATCATCGGCAACCAGGCCACCGGCCGCTGGATGAAAGCCTCACCTTTCGAAAGCCCGTACATCCTTGCCGACCGCCTGGGCAACAGCCTGCACAACTGGAAGCAGGCCAGCGCCATGAGCAATGACTACGCTCAGGCTCCGCAAATCCGCTCACCCAGCAGCGGCGAGCAGATATTCCGGACCCGCTGCTCGTCCTGCCATACCGTGGGCAACACCGAGCCAGGCCAGCCAGGCATCGGCCCCGACCTGCTGGGCGTGACCCGTCAGCGTGACGCCAACTGGCTGGCCCGCTGGCTCAAGGTGCCCGACCAGATGCTGGCCGAAAAAGACCCCTTGGCCATGCTGCTGTTCGAACAATACAACCGCCTGGCCATGCCCAACATGCGCTTGGGCGATGCCGAAGTCAGCGCAGTGATGAGCTACCTCGAAGAGGAAACGGCTCGCCTGCAAACACCCATGGCTAATAGGGAAATCCCCTAAAGGCTATTGGCCACCAGTCATCAGACTGTCATCTTATTGTCGTATTTTCCGAGCATTACCCAGGGTCGGGAACTATCAGCAGTGATTCGCCGTTCGCTTTCCTCCTCCAGCCTTCTGCGACTGCTGATCCTGATGCTCTGTGCAGCGACCCTGGCCTTTCTCTGGGGGCTGCACGTCACGCAGAAAGCCACCGCCCGACAGGGTGCACTGTCGGCCAAGGCCATCGAGCACCTGAACCTGGCCAGCATCGTGGGCGAAAACCTGCGACAGCTTGTCGACCGCGCCCAGGCGGTGGGTCGTGTTACCCAGGACGACATGAAAGCGCTGCGCCAAGGCAACTACAGCCTGGTACCCACCAGCCTGGCCGCAGACCCAGTGTTCAAGCGCTTGAGCCTGTACGACCGACAAGGCCGGCTGCTAGCGGCCAGCCACACCGATGAGGCAGCCGAGTTGCCGGCAGACTGGTTGCACCAACTGCAGCGGCACATTGACCGCTACGGTTTCAAACCTTTCCTGCCGAGCATTCAGCCTGTCAGCCAAAACGCTGCCCCGCTCACTGGGCGCCTGCCCTTCCTGCTGCCGTTGACCAATTCGACCGGCCGGGAAATCGACAACCTTTTGGTGGTGCAATTGGACGTCGGCTACCTGGCGGTGCTGTTCCAGCCTATCGACCTGGGCAACAGTGGCCTGGTGCGTCTGCTGCAGGATGACGGCCTGGAGCGGCTGCGCATCGACAACAGCGGCGTGGTGACTGCGGGCGACCTATTGCAGCCACCGCTGCCGGCGCTAAACACCGAAGCGGGCATGCTGACCCAATACGTAGCGGGTGATGCCTACCAAAGCTTGTACCGCCATACACCCGAGCACGGCTTCAGCGTGGTGGTCAGCCAGCGCCAGGCGGAAATCCTCGCACCCTCGACGCTGGCCTATTCCCGGCAGTTCTGGTTGAACCTGAGCATGACCCTGATGATCCTGGCCAGCCTGCTATGGACCTTGCGCCTGCTGCGCAAGCGCCAGGAGGCCTTCGACGCGCTGGAACATGCCCAGCAGGTCAATCAGCAACTGATCGTGCGCCTGGAGGACGAACACCGGCGCAGCAGCCACGCCGCCGCCACGGACCACCTCAGCGGCCTGCACAACCGCCGCCAGTTCGTCGAAGTGGCCAGCCAGGCGCTGACTCGGCAACGTGGCAAGCGCCGACTGATGGCGATCCTGTTCATCGACATGGACCGTTTCAAGTCGATCAACGACTCGCTCGGACACAAGATTGGTGACCTGCTGCTACAGGCTGTGGCCGGGCGTATCCAGCGCCTGCTGGAGCCCGGCGACGAGGCTTCGCGCTTTGGCGGCGACGAATTCGTGGTGCTGCTGGCCGGCGAGCGCAGCGAGGCGCAGATCAACGCCTGGGTCCACGAACTGGTGCAGAAACTGTCGGCCGCGTACGCCCTGGATGGCCAAGAGGTCAACACCAGCCCCAGCGTAGGGGTGAGCATCTGCCCGCGTGATGGCCAGGACATCGACAGCCTGATACGCAGTGCCGATGCTGCAATGTACTCGGCCAAGCAGGCTGGACGCGCGCAGTATCGCTTTTTCGACCCCTCGCTGAACCTGGCCGATATCCAGGCTTTCACCCTTGAGCAAGCGTTCGGCAGTGCCTTGGCCGAACGCCAGTTCGTGCTGCACTACCAGCCACAGATGCGCCTGGACACCCACCAGGTGCTGGCCTACGAGGCGCTGGTGCGCTGGGACCACCCTGATTTCGGCCTGCTGTACCCGGACCGCTTCATCGGCCTGGCCGAGCGCAGTGGTTTCATTGTCGAACTGGGTTGGGAGGTCATTCGGCTGGCCTGTGAAGCCTTGTCGAGCTGGAATGCCCAAGGCCGCAAGACACGGCTGGCAGTCAATGTCTCCGCCCTGCAGCTGCGTCAAGCCGATTTTGCTGACCGGCTGCTGAGCAAATTGCAGCATCATGGCATCGCGCCCCAGCAGCTGGAGCTGGAAATTACCGAAACCACCATCCTTGACCCCGAAGGCACGGCGGTGGCGCACCTGCATACGTTGCGCGGCGCAGGTTTGGGTATCAGTCTGGACGATTTTGGCCGTGGCTACGCCGGCTTTGCCCACCTGCATTCACTGCCCCTGAGCAAGCTGAAGATCGATCGTTCGCTGATCGCGGCGCTGTCCAACAGCCATGACGACAGCCCGATCGTGTCCTCCACCATCATCCTGGCCAAGCGCCTGGGCCTGGAAGTGGTGGCCGAGGGGGTGGAAACCCGTGAACAGGTGGTGTACCTGAAGCTTGCCGGCTGCGATATCGCCCAGGGCTACCACTTCAGCCGGCCATTGTCGCTGCCGCAGCTGTGGGTTTACCCGCCCTTCAACGGTATCGAGGACAAGGCATGCGTGTACTGAGCGCAACGGCAGGCTTGCCGATGGCGTTGAGCAAGGACAGGCAACGCATTTCGGTTTATCGTGTACCGATCACACACCGACACCCGCACCATGACCGATATCGAGCGCTACCTTCGCGCCGCCACCCGTGACAACACCCGGCGCAGCTACCAGGCCGCCATCGAGCACTTCGAAAGCCATTGGGGCGGCTTTCTCCCGGCCACCGCCGAGAGTATCGCCCGCTACCTGGCCGATCATGCCGACCAGCATGCAGTCAGCACCCTGCGCCAACGCCTGGCCGCGCTCAGCCAATGGCACGTCGCCCAAGGCTTCCCCGATCCGACCAAGGCGCCATTGGTGCGTCAGGTGCTACGCGGCATCCGCACCCTGCACCCGACGCCGCCCAAACAGGCCGCCCCGCTGTTGCTGCAACACCTGCAAACCGCTGTGACGTGTTTCGAAGAAGAAGCCCGACAAGCCCGCGAGCACCATGATTTGGCAGCCCTGCGCCGGGCTCGCCGTGACAGCGCCTTGCTGTTGCTGGGTTTCTGGCGTGGTTTTCGCGGCGATGAGCTGGCACGCCTGCGCATCGAACACATCCAGGCACAAGCCGGTGTCGGCATTACGCTTTTCCTGCCACGCAGCAAGGGCGACCGCGAAGCCTTGGGCGTCCAGCACCGCACCCCTGCGCTCAAGGCCTTGTGCCCTGTCACTGCCTACCTGCAATGGCTTGAAGTCGCCGGTATTGCCCATGGGCCGGTGTTCCGCAAACTCGACCGCTGGGGCAACCTTGGCGACAACGCGCTCAACAGCAACAGCCTGGTGGGCCTGCTGCGGCGCATGCTGGAACGCGCCGGGGTGCCGGCGGCGCTGTATACCGGCCACTCGCTACGGCGTGGCTTCGCCACCTGGGCCACGGCCAATGGTTGGGAACTGAAGTCGCTGATGAGCTATGTGGGCTGGAAAGACGCCAAGTCGGCGCTGCGCTACATCGACTCGGCGCAGCGTTTTGGCGATCTGGCCGTGCTACCGGCCAGTCAGGTGCAACCGCTTATTCCTTGAAGCTGTGCCTGGCGACGCCGCCCGTTTCCGGGCGGATGGCATACAGGTCGCCAGCGTCCGGATAATGGTGCAGGTCTTCTGGCGTCATGTCGTAACGCGCGGTGCTGATGTACAAGGTGTTCATCCCGGGCCCGCCAAAGCAGCAGCTGGTGGGGCACGGTACTGGCATCAACACCTGGTCGGTCAGGTACCCGTGGCGGTCGTAGCGCAGCAGGCAGCTGCCATGGTACTGGCACACCCACAGCCCGCCTTCGCGGTCCAGCGCCAGACCATCCGGCCGCCCCAGTTCGGCGGGGGTTTCGGCAAACAGCGTGACAGCCCCCAGCCGGCCTTCGATGAGGTACTCGGCGCGGTAGATCGCACGCGCCGCCGAATCGACGAAGTACACCGTATGGCCGTCCTGCGACCAGGCAAGGCCGGTGGGCAAGCCCATGTCATCGTGGATCACCTGGTCGCTCAACTGCCAGTCAAAGCGAAAAAGCGCCCCGGTATTGTCACTGAGGGCCTCGTCCATCAGGCCGGTGACGAAGCGTCCCTGTGGGTCGCAGGCGCCATCGTTGAAGCGGTAAGTCGAGCGCGGATGGACCGATGCCGAATGCTGGCTCACCTTGCGTGTTGGCACATCGAAGAGGGCTACGCTGGCATCCTCGGTGAAAATCAGGTTGCCCCGGTCGGTCAGCGCCAGGGCGCCAATGCGCGCGGCAGACTCGTAAAGGCACTCGACTTCGCCATCGGGTGTCAGGCCGTTGATACGCCCGCCAGAGATATCGACAAAGTACAGCACGCCGCTGCGTTCATCCCAGACCAGGCTTTCACCAAGGTCCGCGCGCGTGTTGGCCACTTTGACCGGCACGTAATTGCATTCCTTGATGCGGCTCCAGCGCTCGGCCACCTGCACACGGCCAAGGTCCCGAGGGTGGCTGACACTGCTGTGTTCGTTGAAGCGCGTGGCGATGTGCTGGCTATTGCTGGTGCGCAAGGTGCAATCAGTGGGACGGCACAGCGCACCGGCCAGGTGAGTAACGGGCATTTCTGGCTACCTTCAATTCTCCTTTCTTACGATATCAACAAAAAAATCAATGACTTAATATTAAAAGCATGCAACTTTGATATCCCATGGATATCACCGCCGAGTCGCCACGCTGCAGGATTGCTGGATGATCGAAACACGTTTGCTCAGGCAGTTCATCGCCGTGGCCGAAGAGCTGCACTTTCACAAGGCCGCCCAGCGCCTGCACATGGCGCAACCACCGCTGAGCCAGGCGATCAACCGGCTTGAGGAAAAGCTCGGTTTCGGCCTGCTTCTGCGCAACAAGCGCGGGGTGCGCCTGACCGCAGCGGGTGCAGCATTTCTCGACACCGCCTACCGCACGCTTGCTGAACTTGAACAAGGGATCGAGTACGCGCGCAACGTTTCTGCGGGGGTCAGCGGCAAATTGACCATCACGGCCATTTCCATCGCTTATTACGATTCGCTGCTCAACCGCTTGCGCCGCTTTCGGGAGACTTATCCGAACGTGCAGCTGACCATCCGCGAGATGCCATCCGCTTCCCAGGCCAAGGCCTTGCTGGCCGGTGAGGCGGACATCGGCTTCATGCGCAGGCTACCGCTGCCGGCCGGCACCCTGGAGGCACGCTTGCTGCTTGACGAGCAGATCGTCATGGCGCTGCCCGCCAGCCATTCCAAGGCGCGGCACGAGGCCGTCGACTTGCGCGAGTTTGCCGATGAGGACTTCGTGTTCACCCCGCAAGCGCTGGGCGGGGGCTACCACGCACAGTTGGTTGCGCTGTGCGAGTCGGCCGGGTTCTACCCCAAGGTCGTGCAGGAGGCGGCGCAGATCCACACCCTGCTGGGTCTGGTGGCCTGCGGCTTTGGCGTGGCCCTGGTGCCGGAGTCGTTCGTCCGCTCGACCCCGCGCGAACGCGTGCGGTTTTGCCCGATCCGCCCTATCGATGACCAGCCCGCCCCAGGGCTTGGGCTGTACATGAAATGGAGCGCCCAAAATACTTCGCCAGCGCTGGCCAACTTCATTGCCATGTTCGAGACGCAGCAATAAGGCCATTTCTGCACGGTGTTCAGCCTCGCTTCGCGCAGCGCCACAGCCGACCTATATCACAAGCCCTGGCCTGCAACAGCTCGGCAGCATTCACACACGCCTGCTCCAGGCTCATCGGTCCACTGGCCAGGGCAAATGCAGCGTCGACCCCATGGTCATACAACTGCTGATACCCCTCCCCCAAGGTCCCGGCCAGTACCACCACCGGCACGCCATGGCGCTTGGCAACCCGCGCCACCCCCATCGGCGTCTTGCCGCGCAGTGTCTGGGCATCGAAACGCCCCTCGCCCGTCACCACCAGATCTGCCCCTTGTGCCAGGGCGTCAAGGCCAGCCAGCTCAGCCACGACTTCCACCCCAGGGCGGAACTGCGCGGCCATGAATGCCCGGGCAGCGAAGCCCATGCCACCGGCCGCACCACAACCAGGGTAATCGCGCACATCCGCGCCCAACAGCAGCGCACAATGGTCGGCAAAATGATTCAGCGCGTGGTCCAGCGCCTCTACTTGCTGCGGGTTGGCACCCTTCTGCGGGCCGAAGATCGCCGATGCGCCGTTGGCGCCACACAAGGGGTTGTCGACATCCGCCGCGACTTCAAACTGCACCCCGGCCAGGCGCGGGTCGAGACTGCTGGCGTCGATACGGGCCAGCTTGGCCAAGGCCAGGCCGCCCTCTTCCAGCGCTTGCCCGTCAGCATCCAGCAGGCGCAGGCCAAGCGCTCGCAACATGCCACTGCCGGCATCGTTGGTGGCGCTGCCACCGATGGCCAGCACCACACGCTGAGCGCCAGCGTCGAGGGCTGCGGCAATCAGCTCACCGGTCCCCCAGGTGCTGCTGCGGCAAGCATCGCGCTGGCCGGTTGGCACCCGTTGCAAGCCACTGGCCTGGGCCATTTCGATGATTGCGGTGCGACTTTGCGGCAACCAGCCCCAGCCGGCCTCGACGTGCTCCCCCAATGGCCCGCGCACGGACTGGCGGCGCAGTTCACCCTGGCTGGCGGCCAGGATCGCCTCCATGGTGCCTTCGCCACCGTCGGCCATTGGGCACTCGACCAGTTCAGCCTCGGGCCACGCTTCGCTCAGGCCCGCAGCGATGGCGCGGGCGACACCGGCAGCGTCGAGGCTGTCCTTGAACGAGTCGGGGGCAATGACGATCTTCATGGGGTTTCTCCTGTCCTGATGAGCGGCATGCTGACAGGTGGCTGCCCAGGTGGCCTCGGTCAAATGCACAAAACGCCGGCCGGGTTGTTTGGGCAGATGCCTTTTTGCCTGTTCTGGCCCAATCGCCGGCAAGTGAATACTTCAGTCAGCGGGCAACAGCTGCAACCCCAGATACAAGCTAAGCATCCCTTCCAGGCGCAACGGGTCGACCTCACTTAGCTCGGCTATTCGCTCCAGTCGATAGCGCAGGCTGTTGCGGTGGATGCCCAGGGCATCGGCACAGGACTGGCTCTGGCCGTCATGTGCACACCAGGCGCGCAGGGTGGTGAGTAACTGGCCACTGCTGTCCTTGGCGCGGATGCGCTGCAACGGCTCCAACAGCTCGTCCAGCGCATCGTCGTTACGGTGGCGCCACAGCAGCGCCGGCAGCCGGTAGCGCTGCAGGCTGAGCAATCGTTCGCTGGGCAATACCTCGCGGCCATAGGCCAGCAAGTCACGCACCCGGCGGTAACCACGGCGTAACTGCTCCAGGCTCTGCGCTGCACTGCCCAGGGCCAGTCGCTCAATGCCCCAGCCGTGGCGTTGCAGGCGTTCCAGCAGGCGCAGTTCATCCAGTGCCACGCCTGCCGGGCGGCACCACAGCAACGACTGGCGGGCCGGGCTGACGCACCAGCTATCCGGATAACGGCTCATCAACCATGCGGCCAGCGCTTCGGCAGGTGGCCCCGACGTAATCTCGAACAGGCACGGTATCCGCGCCAGCTGAGGTTTCAAGCCCAACTGACGGGCTTCGTCCAGCAAGCGCGGGGCGTTACCGCTGCCGCCGAGCAACAGCGCCAGCAGGTCGTCACAGCGCTGCCTTCGCCATTGCTGGTCAGCCTGTAAATTGCGTTGGGCCAGCAGCATTTCGGCGGTCATGCGCACCAGCTCGCCATACGTGCGCACCTGCTGCGGATCGCCGGTCAGGCCTAACACGCCCATCAGCCGCCCATCGAGCATCAATGGCAGGTTCACACCGGGCTGCACGCCCTTCAGGCACTTGGCCGCGTCGGTATCCAGCTCGACGATCCGGCCATTGGCCAAGACCAGCTGCGCCCCCTCGTGACGGGTGTTGATGCGCTCCGGCTCACCACTGCCCAGGATCAACCCTTGGCTGTCCATGACATTGACGTTGCAAGGCAAGATGGCCATTGCCCGGTCAACGATATCCTGCGCCAGGTCATGGTCGAGTTCGAACATTGCGTGGTCCTTTAGGTGTTTGGCTTTTGGGCTCGGGCACAGCAGCCTGGGCCAAGCGCTGTGCAAAAGCACAAAGACAGGCTAGCCGCAGTCCCCGAGACTCGTCAGGGCGAGCGCCGGAACAGGCGACGCGGCGAAAACCATAACAACAGAGAACCCGATCATGGCACACAGCCCCGCCCCTGACCAAGGCACGGACACCACCCGCAACGCGCTGTACCGGCGCATCACCTTGCGGCTGATTCCGTTCATTTTCATCTGCTACCTGTTCAACTACCTGGACCGCGTCAACGTCGGCTTTGCCAAGCTGCAGATGCTCGACGCCCTTAAATTCAGCGAAACGGTGTACGGCCTTGGCGCCGGCATCTTCTTCATCGGCTATGTACTGTGTGGCCTGCCAAGCAACCTGGCCCTCAATCGCTTCGGCCCACGGCGCTGGATCGCGCTGATGATGATCGCCTGGGGCAGCCTGTCCACCTGCCTGCTGTTCGTCACCACCCCTACCGAGTTCTACACCCTGCGCCTGCTCACCGGCGCTGCCGAAGCCGGCTTCTTCCCGGGTGTGGTGCTGTACCTCTCGCGCTGGTTCCCGGCGGCCCGGCGCGGCCGCATCATGGCCCTTTTCATGTCGGCGATCCCGGTATCGGGCCTGCTTGGCGGGCCGTTCTCCGGCTGGATCCTCGAACATTTTGCCGCCGGCCAGCACGGCCTGGCCGGCTGGCAGTGGATGTTCCTGATCCAGGGCCTGCCGACCGTGGCGTTGGGCGTACTGGCGGTGTTCCTGCTCAGTGACGGCTACCAGAAAGCCGCCTGGCTGAGCCCGGCTGAACGTCAACTGATTGCTGCCGACCTGCAGGCCGATGCTGCAAGCAAACCGAGCACCACCAGCGACAGCGTGCTGGCCGTGTTGACCAACCCGCTGATCTGGACCTTCGGCTTCGTCTATTTCTGCATCCAGAGCGGCGTATACGCGATCAACTTCTGGCTACCCTCGATCATCAAGAGCATGGGCTTCGACAACCCGCTGCTGATCGGCTGGCTCAGCGCCATCCCGTACCTGCTGGCAGGTGTGTTCATGATCCTTTGCGGGCGCTCGGCCGACCTGCGCAACGAGCGCCGCTGGCACCTGGTGGTGCCAATGCTGATGGGCGCCGTCGGCCTGCTGATTGCGGTGAACTTCGCCGGCAACCCGAGCATTGCCATTCTTGGCTTGTCGATCGCCACCATGGGCGCGCTCACCGGTTTGCCGATGTTCTGGCCAATGCCGACTGCGCTGCTCAGTGCCAGTGCCGCCGTGGCAGGTCTGGCGATCATCAACTCGGTAGGCCAGATGGCGGGGTTTCTCAGCCCGTACCTGGTCGGGTTCATCAAGGACCAGACCGGCTCAACCGATGCCGCACTGTATTCGCTCGCCGCGTTGATCGTATTGGGTAGCCTGGTGGCCTTGCGTGTAACGCGAGCGGGTTCGCTGAGTACTGCACGGGTGAGTTGAGGCATTCGCAGGCTTGCCCACGCCCACAAGTTTCAAGCCTGTGGGCGCGGGCAAGCCTGCAATGATGCCCACCCAAGCCACACCAAATCCACACCCGCCACCGATCGTCAGCTCAACGCATCCCCTTCCCGCCCCAGGCGTCAAATGGTTCCAAAGGCCCCTTTGGAGAAGCCCCCATGACCCAGTACGCCGTGGCCCGCTTGGCCCAGCTCGACGAGCACCGCCCCCTGCGCGTCCAGGCCGGCAACGAAGAACTCATCCTCATCCGCCAAGGCGATCAGGTACACGCCTACCAGGGCCACTGCCCCCACGCAGGCGCCCCCCTTGATGAAGGCGTGGTTTGCGGTGGTTTGCTGGTCTGCCCTTGGCACAAAGCTGCGTTCGCCGTTGACGATGGCGTGGTCTGTGAGCCGCCTGCACTCGCCGACCTGCGCCGCTACAAGGCGTGGATCAAGGGCGATGAAGTCTGGGTCGATGACCAGCCCCTGCCGGCAAGCGAACCGCCCAGGCACAGCGATGCCCGCTGTTTCGTGGTGGTCGGCGCCGGTGCCGCCGGCAGCGCCGCCGTCGCCACCCTGCTGGCTCATGGCTTCGCGGGCAGGCTGGTATGGATCGATCAGGAGCGCCAGCCGGCCTACGATCGCACAGCACTGAGCAAATTCGTGATTGCCGGGCAGATGCCGCCCGACGAGGTCCCCGCGCTGCTCGAAGCCGACGCCCTGCGCAAGGGCCAGCTGCAGCGCAAGCACGGCAAGGTGCGCACCCTGAACAGCCAGAAGCGCCAGGTCACCCTCGCCGATGGTCAGCAGATCGATTACGACGCCTGCCTGCTGGCAACCGGCGGTAAAGCACTGCGCCCCGACATTCCCGGCGCCGACCTGCCCGGGGTGTTCACCCTCCGCTCACTGGAAGATGCTGCACAGTTGCTCGACGCAGCCGAGCCTGGCCAACCGGTGGTCATCGTCGGTGACGGCTTCATCGGCCTGGAGGCAGCCTCGGCATTGCGCAAGTATGGCGTGCAGGTGCACGTGGTCTCGCGCCACGAAGTCCCTCTGGCCCGACAATTGGGCGAGCGTATCGGGCGCTGCATTCGCGCGCTGCATGAACGAAAAGGCATCACCTTCCACGGCCCCACCGAGGTCGAGCGGATCGAAGGCCAGGACAAGGTCGAAGCGGTGCAACTGGCCAATGGTGAACGGCTGCAGACCCCCTTGGTGCTGTTCGGCACCGGGGTAAAACCCGCCACCGCGTTCCTTCAAGGGGTGCCGCTTGGCGAAGACAAATCGGTGAGGGTCGACGCCGAAATGCGCGCAGCTGACGGTTTGTGGGCCGCCGGTGACATCGCCACGTTCCCGCTCTCGGGGCGCCCGGTGCGCATCGAGCACTGGCGCCTGGCCCAGCAACACGGGGTGATCGCCGCCGCCAACATGCTTGGCGAACAACGCCGTTATGCCGATGTACCGTTCTTTTGGACCTACCAGCATGGCCGTACCTATGAAGTGCTAGGCCATGCCAGAGACTGGAACCGGATCGAATTCGTCGGTGACCCGGAAAACGGCGATTTTGTTGCCCTGCAGTGTGTGGATGAACGCGTCGAGGCCGTTATCGCCAAGGGTTACTCCGATGCCATGGCGACGCTGTCGCAACGCCTGAAGCGCCCCTTGAGCCTGCAGGAGGCTTTGGCGCTCATTGGCTGAGGGGCGCCTTTCAATGCTTCCCGGTTGTGTGTAAAACAGGCAGGTCAGCCGACTGCATAAGGACCCACGCGCATGATCTACCGCCCCCTCGGCCACAGTGGCCTGCAGGTTTCCGCCCTTACCCTGGGCAGCATGATGTTCGGCGAGCAGACCCGTACCGAGGATGCCCTGCGCATCATCGACAAGGCCTGGGACCAAGGCATCAACTTCATCGACACCGCCGACGTGTACAACGCCGGGCGCTCGGAAGAAATCGTCGGTGAAGCCGTGGCGCGCCATCGCCATGACTGGGTCGTCGCCAGCAAGGTCGGCTTCGGCCCGGCCGACGGCCTGCCTAACCGCAGCGGGTTGTCGCGCAAGCACATCTTCAATGCCGTGGATGCCACACTGACCCGCATGGGCATGGACTATCTGGACATCTACTACCTGCACCGCGAAGACCACAAGGTACCGCTGGAGGAGACCGTGCAGGCCATTGGCGACTTGTTGCGCCAGGGCAAGATCCGCTACTGGGGGGTGTCCAATTTCCGTGGCTGGCGCATTGCCGAGGTCTGCCATGTTGCCGAGCGCCTTGGCGTGCCCAGGCCGGTAGTCAGCCAGCCGCTGTACAACATCGTCAACCGCCAGGCCGAGCCCGAACAGCTTACTGCCGCCGCCGCCCATGGTCTGGGCGTCGTACCCTTCAGCCCGCTGGCCCGGGGCGTGCTCAGTGGCAAGTATGCGCCGGGCGCGGTGCCGGACGCCGGCAGCCGCGCTGGGCGGCAGGACAAACGCATCATGGAAGTGGAGTGGCGCCAGGAGTCGCTGACCATTGCCCGGCAGGTTCAGGCGTATGCAGAGGCCAAGGGGGTGGGTATTGTCGAATTCGCCATTGCCTGGGTGTTGAATAACCAATGGGTCAGTTCGGCGATTGTCGGGCCGCGGACCGAGGAGCAGTGGGATACCTATGGCGGCGCATTGGCGGTGAAGATTACCGCGGAGGATGAGGCGTTCATCGATTCGTTGGTAACGCCAGGGCATGCGTCCACGCCGGGCTTCAATGACGTGGCGCATTATGTGAGTGGGCGGCTGGCGCGCAGCTGACGCATTGGGGAGCCCTGAGCCGGGCTCCCGGTCCCCCCTTTCCCCAATCACCTCGGTATCGTGCGCACCATTGGTTTTCCACCTCTGGAGCTGCAATGAAACTCTTGCAACCGCTGCAAATCGGCCCACTCACCCTGCCCAACCGCGTATTCATGGCCCCCCTCACCCGCCTGCGCAGCCTGGAGCCGGGTGATGTACCCACCGCGCTGATGGCCGAGTACTACCGTCAGCGCGCCAGTGCTGGCCTGATCATCACTGAAGCCACGCAAATCTCCTTCCAGGCCAAGGGCTATTCTGGCTCGCCCGGCATTCACAGCGCCGAACAGATCGCTGCCTGGAAGCACATCAACCAAGGCATCCATGCCGATGGCGGCCACAGCGCCGTGCAGGTGTGGCACACCGGGCGGGTGTCGCATACCTCGCTGCAACCTGGCGGCGAGGCACCCGTGGCCCCTTCGGCGCTGCCGGCGGACGCACGCACCACCCTGCGTGACGCGCAAGGCAACCTGACACGCGTGGAAACCTCCGCCCCCCGGGCGCTCAGCGAAGCGGAGATCGCTGGCATCGTCGCCGACTTTGGCCAGGCCGCGATCAATGCCTGTGAAGCCGGCTTCGACTTCATCGAGTTGCACGCCGCCCACGGTTACCTGCTGCACCAGTTCCTCACCCCCAGTGCCAACCAGCGCGAAGACCGCTACGGCGGCAGCGTTGAAAACCGTGCGCGCATTGTGCTGGAGGCGGTGGATGCGGCCATTGCCAACTGGAGCGCCGACCGGGTCGGTATTCGCGTGTTCCCGCTGGGTGGTTTCAATGGTGTGGACAATGGCGAAGACCAGGAAGCCGCCGGCCTGTACCTGATCCGCGAACTGGCCAAGCGAAACCTCGCCTACCTGCACCTGTCCGAGCCGGACTGGGCCGGTGGCAAGCCACTGCGTGACGAGTTCCGCCAGGCCATTCGCGCCGCCTACCCCGGGGTGATCATCGCGGCCGGTGCCTACACCGCCGAGAAAGGCGAAGACCTCATCGGGCGGGGTTTGATCGATGCCGTGGCGTTCGGGCGCGCCTACATTGCCAACCCCGACCTGGTGGAGCGTCTGCGGCTGCAAGCGCCGCTGAATGAGCACCGGGCGAAGTTCGATTACGCCAATGGGCCTGAAGGGTATACGGATTATCCGTTCCTGAAGCAGGCTTGATGCAAAAACGGGCGCTCTTGCGGGCGCCCGTTTTTTGTCGTGTCAGCCCAGTTCAGCCAGCGCCTGCGCGGCATAGGCATGTGACCGCTGCCGCGCCAGCGGGTCATGGATGCGGCAGTCGATCATCAGCTCGTCCGCCCCGGTCTGCTCGATCAGCGAGCGCAGCCCTTCCCTCACCCGTTCAGGCCCTCCGGCTACGGTGCAGGCCATCACCTGCTCGAGCACGGCGCGCTCGTGGTCCGGCAAGCGTTCGATGTAACCCTCTTGCGGCTTGGGCAGCAAGCCAAAGCGCCCGACATGCAGGTCCAGCATCCACTTGCGGTGGGAGCTGGCCAGGTAGTCCGCCTCAGCATCGCTGGCAGCGGCGAACAGGTTCATGCCAACCATCACATAGGGTTTGGCCAGTTGCGCGGACGGCTGGAAGTTGGCGCGGTAATGGGCAATGGCCTGCAGCAGGTAACGCGGGGCAAAGTGCGAGGCGAAGGCATAAGGCAGGCCCAGCTTCGCCGCCAGGTCAGCACCGAACAGGCTGGAACCGAGGATCCACACCGGCACATCGTGCGCACCCGGTACGCCGCGCACCCGGCGTTTGCCGTTGTCCGCCAGGTAATCACGCAGCTCGGCGATGTCCTGGCTGAAATCTCGCTCTGGCGCGGCGCCGCGCAATGCACGCACGGTCGGCCCGGACGTGCCTGGCGCACGGCCCAGGCCCAGGTCGATACGGCCCGGGTGCAATGTATCGAGGGTGCCAAACTGTTCGGCCACCACCAACGGCGCATGGTTGGGCAGCATGATGCCGCCAGCCCCAACACGAATGTGTCGGGTGGCGTTGGCGATTTCGTTGATCACCAGCGACGTGGCAGCCGAGCCAATGCCCGGCATGTCATGGTGCTCGGCGATCCAGTAGCGGCTGTAGTGCTGTTGCTCGACATGCCGCGCCAGCTGGCGGGATTCTTCGATCGCATCGGCGAAGGTCTTGCCTTCGCCGATCATGACCAGATCCAGTACGGACAGTGCAGTCATGGGGTCTCCAGAGGGATTATCAGTGGCTGCCAGTTTCCATGCTGCGCCGCCAGCGATAAACCCGGTTTCAGGCCCGGCATAGGGGCCTGGCATTCCCCAATCAGTATTCCCAAGGCACGCCCGGCTCCCAGCTGGCCACCAACAAGTCGATGAAGCCGCGTACCCGAGGGGACAGGTGGCGCTTGCTTGGGTAGACGATGCGAATGGGGTCTGCCGGGGGTCGGTAGGCGTGCAGTACCTCCACCAGATTGCCAGCGCGCAGGTCGTCACCGGTGATATAGGTCGGCAGGTGAATCAGGCCGAAACCGGCCCGGGCGCCGTCAAGCATGGCCTCGGAACTGTCGATGTTCAGCCGCCCGGGATCTTCGCACAGGTGCAGCCCCGCTTCTGTGTGAAAGCGCCAGGGCATGGCCTTCTCGCCCGCCAGGAAGGCGATCTTGTCATGGCCATAGAGGTCGCCGGGCATCTGCGGCACACCGCGCTTCTCCAGATACGCAGGCGATGCACAGGTCACGAACTGCTGCCAGGCGACGGTGCGCGTCAGCAATTGCGAGTCTTCCTTAGGTGCACCGATGCGCACGGCGACGTCCACGCCCTCTTCGACCAGATCAACGAAACGGTCGGTGAAGCGGATATCCGCCCGCAGTTCGGGCCATTGCTTGAGGTACTGGTCGAGGATAGGCAATACATGGCGCTGCCCGAGCGACAGCGGTGCGGTCAGGCGCAGGGTGCCAGTGGGCTTGCCGCGGCGCAGGGCCATGGTGCTTTCGACCTCGTCCAGGTCATCCAGAATCTGCCGCCAGCGCTCGAACGCCACCAGGCCTTCATCGGTCAGGCTCAGCTTGCGCGTAGTGCGGTTGAGCAGGCGCACCGCCATGCGGGCTTCCAGGCGGGCGATGCTCTTGCCCACCGCTGAACGCGTCAGGCCCAGGCTGGCAGCCGCAGCGGTGAAGCTACCGGCCTTCGCGGCGCTGACGAAAGCGGCGATGTCGCCGAAGCGGTTGGGTTCCATGGTGTTTTCCTGACGCTGATCGAACCGCCATAGATGGGTGCGATTTCAGGCAATGCAAGGTTCCTGATCTAGTGGGGCTGCCTTGCAGCTTCCGTTTGCCCGAGGTAGCGATCGGTCCAGTTAGCCAGCGGCAGTGGCGGCTGCTGGTCGACAATGCGTCGCCAGATAAGCATCAGCTCTTGAGCGTTGAACAGCGAGCCAGGCCCGCTGCCTCGCCACGGCGAAGGGACACCGACCATCCACTGCCCTTGATGATCGCGCTGAGCCATGTTGAAACGGAAGGTGTAATTCCCCGGGATACCCATGCGCAGGTCGGTGACCACCAGTGCGTCGCCAATCTGGTCATAACGCAGCCAGTCATCGGTGAACCAGCGCAAGCGCTGGTGCAAAGGGTCATTGTTCAGTGCTTGCGCCAGTTCCAGGTTGCGCGACAAGCGTTGCATTTCGGGGGGTTGCTGGTCGAGCACGCTGCTGATGCCTTCGTAGTAATCGCCATCCGGGGCCTTGGCCAACACCCGCCAGACCAGGCTGTTGAAGGCCATCGGCACGGCACGCACCTCGCTCACGACGATACCTTGCTGGTCCAGTGCCGACTGGAAGCGCTGCTCGGCAGCCATGCGCCCCGCCAGGCCGAAACCCAGGTAGCAGGTACTGAACACCAGGGCCATGGTCAGCAGGCGGGTAGCCCTGCGGGTCACGCCCTTCATGAGGGTGAAGACCACCGCAGCCAGCAGCGGCACGGTGTAGACCGGGTCGATAATGAACACCGCCGCCCAGCTTTCCGGGGTGGTGTGCAAAGGCCAGAACAACTGCGTGCCGTAAACCGTGAAGGCGTCGAGCACCGGATGGGTTACCAATACCAGCCAGAACGCCACAAAAAGCCTGGGCAAGGTATACCCCTTGCCGGGCCAGCGCCTGTTGACCAGCCAGGCCAACAGCAAGGCCAGGCCGGTGAGCACGAACAACGAGTGAGAGAAGCCGCGATGATAAGTCATCTGCGACACCGGGTCGGCATAGCGAATGATCACATCCAGGTCCGGCAGCGTGCCCAGTGCTGCACCATACAGCAGCGAGCGTCGGCCCTGGATGCGCCCGAGCACGGTCCCTTGCAGCGCCGCGCCGAGTACGGCTTGGGTGATGGAGTCCAAGGTGGGGATTCCTGAAAGAGTCGTTTCCGCACGCTACCCCCATACACCCCTGATGCGCAATTCTCCTGGAAGGCTCAGAACAGCTGCCAGGTGTACACCAGCGTCAGGCGGTTCTCGTCGATATCACTGCGGTAGTTGGAGCGCGCCATGGCGTTCCTCACCCGTATCCCCAACCCTTTCAGTGCCCCGCTCTGCACCGCATAGCCGATATCCAGGTCACGCTCGCGGTCACGCCCTTCGTAACCCAGCCCGGTGTCGACATTGTTACCGGTTATGTAGCGCACAGTCGCTGTCAGGCCCGGCACGCCCATGGCGGCGAAGTTGTAGTCGTAACGCACCTGGTACGAACGTTCGTCGGTGTAGGCAAACTCATAGGTCGGCACCTCGTTGCCCAGCGGCGAGATGTTGGCGAATACCCGTGGGAACGGGCTATCGCCATAAATGCCCTGGTAGCCGGCGTGGAAGCTGTGCCCGCCATGCCGGGCAGTGAACAGCGAGAAGAACGCCTGGTTGTCGATGTTGCCCAGCAGCGCATCGCCTTGCTCACGCGCGGTGAAATAACCCAGGTTGGCGCTGAGTACCCAGTCCCCGACGGGTTTGCTGTGCTTCAGGCCAACGAAGCCTTGTTGGTAGATGTCCTCCAGCTGACCGTACCAAAGGCTGACGCTGCTCTGGTTGGCATTGAACGCATAGTCCCCTCCCACATAGTTGAACGCGTCGCTTTCGGCCTGTCGCATCGGCACATGGCCAAGCATCGCGTTCATCTTGCCGTCGCCACCTTCGTTGCGCAGGTGGGTGCTTTTCAAGTGCCCGGCCTGCATAGTCAGCCCGTCGATTTCCGACGAACTCAAACTCAGGCCCTGATAGGTGGGTGGCAACAGGCGAATATCACTGAAGGTCAGCACCGGCAGGTTCGGTTGCAGTTCACCTGCACGCAGTTCGGTTTTTGATATCCGGGCCTTGAAGGTCGGCGCCAGGCGGCTGTACTCATCGGCAGCACGGCCGTCGCCATGCACCGGCAACAGGCCGGTGTTGGTGCGGTCTGGACTGCTGTCCAGCTTGATCCCCAGCAAGCCCAGGGCGTCCACGCCAAAGCCGACCGGGCCCGGGGTGTAGCCACTTTTGAAGTCGAGGATGAAACCCTGGGCCCACTCCTCGGCCTTGGACTGTTTGTTGGCCCCGACAATGTCGGAAAAATCGCGGCTGAAGTAGTAGTTACGGGCACTCAGGGTGGCCTTCGAGTCCTCGAAGAAGCCGCCTTCGGCAGCCAGCAGTGGCTGGCTCAGCAATGTCAGGCCCAGGGCAACGCAAGGGGTGTGGTTCATTCCGAAGCTCTCTTGATCTTGTTTTTATGGGTAAAGCGTTGGAAACACGGCAGTTCATGGAGTACGGCGCAGCACCTCCCGGGCACGTGGCTGGCGCAGCCTCAGCAGCGCGTGCGCCAGCAGGCCGAACAGCAGCCCCCAGAACGCCGCCGACAGGCCCAGGAAAGCCACCCCCGAAGCGGTGACCAGGAAGGTGAACAGCCCGGCGTCGCGCTCGGCCGGTTCTGCCAGGCTGCGGACCAGGGCTTCGCTGATGGCGCCATACAGGGCCAAACCGGCCAGGGCCGCGATCAGGACGGCGGGAAAGGCGGCGAACAGCGACATCAAGGTGGCCCCGGCAATGCCCAGTAGCAGGTACAACGCACTGCCAGCCACCGCCGCCACATAACGCCGTTGCGGGTTTTCATGGGCTTCATGGCCGGTGCACAGGCTGGCGGTAACCGCCGCCAGGTTCAGCCCGTGGCAACCGAACGGCGCCAGTAGCGCTCCGATCAGGGCACTGGCGCTGATCAGCGGGCTGGCCGGCGTGGGGTAGCCAGCGTTGCGCAGTACCGCCATGCCCGGCATGAATTGCCCGGTCAGCGCCACCAGCACCATCGGCAGCGCCAGGCTGAATACCGCCGACAGGCTGAACTGGGGGGTGATCCACTGGGGTGAGGCCAGTTCCAGCACCAGTGCCTCGCTGCGCAACGTACCGCTGGCCACGGTCACCAGCATGCCCACGCCCAGCACCGCAGCCACGGCATAGCGCGGCTGCACCCGACGCATCAGCACGTAGGTGACGAACATCGCCAGTACCAGCAGCGGTTGCACCGGCAAGGCGCGGAACACCTCGATGCCAAAGCTGAACAGGATCCCGGCCTGCATACCGGCAGCGATAGAACCCGGCAGGCGCGCGATGATGCGGTCGAAGGCCCCGCTGATGCCGATCAGCAGCAGGACCAGGTTGGCCACCAGGTAGGCGCCCACGGCCTGCGCCAGGCCCAGTTGCGGCAAGGCGTTGACCAACAGCGCCGACCCCGGGATCGACCAGGCGATCACTACCGGCACGCGGTAGCGCAGGCTGAGCAGCGCACCGAGCACCGCACTGCCCATGGACACGGCCCAGACCCAGGATGACAACTGCTGGTGCGACAGGCCGGCCGCTTCGGCGGCGTGGAAAATGATCACCAACGGGCCGGCGTAGGAGATCGTCGTGGCAATGCTGCCGGCGACGATGGCCGACACAGAGCAGTCCTTGATCAGCGTTTTCATGAAGCTTCTCGCAAGCCAGCGGCCGGCCTTTGTGGCGGGCTCTTGTTTGGGTGTTGGCTGCTTCGCGGGCTTGCCCGCTCCCACAACGACTACACAGGCTTCACCTGTGGGAGCGGGCATGCCCGCGAAAAGCCCACTCGGTGGATCAGGCCTCCTGCAAAGCCCGCGGCCGCCCGCTGCGCTGCTCATCGGCACCGCCCTGGGCCTGCTGCAACTGGAAGTCGAACTTCAGCTCGGCATGCCGACCCTCCGGCCCTTCGACGAACACCACCTCCCCGACCAGCCCGTCCCGTGTGGCATAGGCAAAGTCATCCCACAGGTACTTGTCCCCCGACAGGTTTATCTGCGTGGTCAGGTGCCGGTACCCGGGCGCCGAGATAAAGAAGTGCACATGGGCCGGGCGCTGGCCATGACGGCCCAGCAGGTCCAGGCATTCCTGGGTTGGCCCCTGCGGGTCGCAACCATAGCCCGATGGCACGATGGAGCGCGCGCGGTAACGCCCTTGGGCATCGGTAACGATGCGCCGACGCAGGTTGTACGCCGACTGGCTTGGGTCGAAGAACGAATAGGTACCACGGGTATTGGCATGCCACAGGTCGACCGTGGCACCCGGCAGCGGGTGTCCGTGCGGGTCCAGCACCTGGCCTTCCAGGAACATCACCGTGGCCACGCCCTCCTCGCTGCCGTCGTCCATGCGCACTTCACCTTGGGCAATCGGTGCGCCAGCCACGTACAACGGGCCTTCGATGGTGCGTGGGGTACCGCCAACGCGCCCTGCCTCCTGGTCCTTGGCATCCTGCAGCAGGTCGAGGAAGTGTTCGATGCCCAGCCCCGCCACCAGCAGCCCGGCCTCGCCACGACCGCCCAGGCGATTGAGGTAGTCGACGGCGTGCCAGAACTCGTCTTCGCTGATGTCCAGGTCTTCGATCAGCCGCGCGGTATCCTGCAGCAGGCGCTGCACGATGCGTTTGAGGCGTGGGTTGCCGGCCGCATTACCAAAGCCTGCGGCCTCCTCGAAGAACTGCTGTACCTCGGCAGTATGGGAAATGTTCACGGTCATGGGGGGTTACCTCGTCTTGTTCTGTTCGGTTCAGGCCTGCGCCGCCAGGGCCTGGGCGTGGCGCCGACCACTGGCCAGGTGCACGGCCATGGCCAGCGCGGCGATGGCGCCAGGAATGGCGAAGGCGATGAAATTGAGTTGAAGTGGCAGGTTGATGCCCATCAGCGCACCGCCCAGCAGCGGGCCGACGATGGCGCCATTACGGCCGATGCCCGAGGCCCAGCCCAGGCCGGTAGAGCGCACCGACAGGCCGTACATCTGCGCCGCGCCGGCATACAGCAGAATCTGCGTACCAATGGTGGTGGCGCCGGCAATGAAGATCAGCAGGTACAGCACTGGCATCGGGCTGTTCACCCCCAGCAGGCTGATCGACAGTGCGGCGGCAATGAAGAACGCCACCTTCACCTTGACCAGGTTGTAGCGGTCGCCCAGCCAGCCGCCGAGGATTGCCCCGGCCATGCCGCCAAAGTTCAGGGCCAGCAGGAATGACAGGCTTGAGCCCAGGCTGTAGCCGGCGTTGGCCATCAGCTTTGGCAGCCAGGAACTCAGGGCGTAGACCATCAGCAGGCAGCAGAAGAACGCAACCCACAGCGCCAGGGTGCGAATCGCCAGGCCATTGCGGAACAGTTCCAGCACCGAAGCGCCGCTGCCTTTGCGGTCGGCCGCCTGAAGCACATCATCGGCCTGGACATCGCAGTCCGGGTCCAGCCGTTTGAGCAGTGAGCGTGCTTCCTCGATACGGCCTTGGCGCACCAGGAAACCGATGGATTCAGGCAGGTAGTAAAGAATCACCGGTAACAGCAGCAGAGGCACCGCTGCGGCGAAGAACATCGACTCCCAGCCAAAACGCGGCAGCATGAAAATGCCGACACCTGCCGACAGCATGCCGCCCAGCGAATAGCCACTGAACATGATCGCCACCAGCGTGCTGCGCAGGCGCTTGGGCGCGTATTCGTTCATCAGTGCCACGGCGTTGGGCATCAGGCCACCACAGCCCAGGCCGGCGATGAAGCGGTAGATGCCAAACTCGCTCGGGCTGCTGGCAAAGCCGTTGAGGATGGTCGCCCCCGAGAACAAGGCGAAACAGATGGCAATGCCCTTCTTGCGCCCGATGCGGTCGGCCAGGCTGCCGAAGGCCAGGGCGCCGAACATCATGCCGAACAGCGCATAGCTGCCCAGTGCACCAGCCTGCAACGGGGTCAGGCCCCACTCTTTCATGATGACCGGCAGTACCACACCGTAGATGAACAGGTCATAGCCGTCGAAAATCAGCAGCAGGCCGCACCAGGCCATGACCATCCAGTGAAACGGGGAAAAGCGCGCATTGTCGATGATCGGGTGTACATCAAGGGTTCGCATGGCATCTGTCGCTCTTGTTTTTGTTGTGGAAGAAAACTTTTGCCTTGAGGTTGCAGTTCAGCCGAGGTCGCCGCCCCCAACCGGCAGGGTCACGCCGGTGATGTACGAGGCTTCGTCGGACGCGAGGAACAGAATGGCCCCCACCTGCTCGTCGATGCTGCCGTAGCGGTGCATCAGGCTGCTGTCGAGGGTCTGGTCGACGATCTGCTGGTACCAGTGCTTTTCCTGCTCGGTTTGCGCTGCACTGTTGCGGGGTACGCGCCGGGGCGGCGCTTCGGTGCCACCCGGCGCGGTGGCGTTGACACGGATCCCACGGCCAGCCGTTTCGAAGGCCAGGCAGGCGGTGAGCGCATTGACGCCGCCTTTGGCCGCGCCATAGGGCACACGGTTGACGCCACGGGTGGCGATGGACGAAACGTTGACGATGACGCCGTTGCCACGTTCAAGCATGTAGGGCAGCGCGGCATGGCAGCACCACAGTGTCGGGAATAGCGAACGGCGCACTTCGGCCTCGATCTGCTCGACATCGTAGTGCTCGAAAGGCTTTGCCCAGATGGTGCCGCCGACGTTGTTGACCAAGATGTCGAGGCGGCCGAAGGTTTCCACCGCACTGGCCATGACCCGGGCGCAATCGGTGTGTTGCTCCAGGTCGGCGGTGAGGGTGAGCATGCCTTCGCCGGCCAGCTCGTGGACCAGTTCGGAACGGTCTACGGCCACCACTTGCGCACCTTCGGCCTTGAGCCGCCAGCACACACCCCGGCCGATGCCTTGGGCGGCACCGGTGACCAGGGCGACCTTGCCTTGGAATCTGTTGTTCATATGCAAATCTCCGCCTTCCCGCGCGCCCTGCAGGCGCGGGTTTACCCGCGAATGCGTCCGACAAGACAACGCTGCTGTACCTGCAGGCCTCTTCGCGGGTGAACCCGCTCCTACAGGGGCGGTGTCATGTTCGAAATGAAAGGAATCAGGCCGCAGCCGCAAACTTCTCGTAGTAGAAGTTGGCTGGGGTAATGCCCTGTTCGCGCACGTACTGGCTGACCGCTTCCACCATGGGTGGCGGGCCGCACAGGTACACATCCACATCGCCGTCATTGAGGTGGCGTGGCTCGATGTGCTGGGTGACATAGCCCTTCTGCGGGTACTGGCTGTCCGGGTTGGCGACGCAGGCGCTGTAGGTGAAGTTGGGGATGCGTGCCGCCAGCGCTTGCAGGCGGTCGAGCTCGACCAGGTCGAAGTCGTTGGTCACGCCGTAGATCAGGTGCAACGGGTGCTCACTGCCCTGCTCGGCGATCTTCTCCAGCATCGCGGTGAACGGTGCCAGCCCGGTACCACCCGCCAGCAGCAACAGCGGGCGCTGGATCGGCCGCAGGTAGAAGCTGCCCAACGGCCCGGCCAGGCTCAGGCTGTCGCCAGCCTTGGCAAGGTTGGTCAGGAAGCTGCTCATCAGCCCACCTGGTACGTTGCGGATCAGGAAACTGACTTCGCCGTCCTTTTGCAGCGAGCTGAACGAGTAGGCCCGGCTCTGCTCGCTGCCCGGCACCTTGAGGTTGACATACTGCCCCGGCAGGAAGGCCAGACGGCTCAGGGCCTCACCCTTGATCGACAGGGCAATGGTGCTGACCGACAGCTGGCGGACATCGCTGATAGCGGCCTCGAAACTGGCCTGCTCGGTCTTGCACAGCTGCGACGAAGCCGGGATGCGGATGACGCAGTCGCTTTCGGCGCGCATCTGGCACGTCAGCACGTAGCCTTCGGCGATTTCGTCTTCGCTCAAGGCGTCTTCGATGAAGTTGTCGCCAAGGTCATAACGACCGGACTCAGCCTTGCACTTGCAGGTCCCGCAAGCGCCGTCACGGCAGTCCAGCGGAATGTTCATGCCTTGGCGGTAAGCGGCGTCGGCCACGGTTTCCTGACCGGTGGCTTCAATGAAACGGGTAACCCCGTCTTCGAAATTCAGTGCGATCTGGTAGCTCATGTTGCACCTCGCGGGCGAGCCGGGCCACGGCGCGTCACAAGACGCACCGGGCAATGCTCGCAAAACCCTGTATCAGATGTGGTAGATGTCGATGACCTGGCGGACGTAGTCGTTCTTCAGCACCACCTTCTTGGCCTTGATCAGCGGCTGCTCGCCGCGCAAGTCGAGGGTGTAAAAGCTGGTGCCGAAGTAACTGTCGGTGGTCTTGTAACGGAAGCTCAGAGTGTGCCAGTTGAAGCGCACCTGGCAGCTGCCCTCGCCCTGCTCGACGATCTCGATGTTGCTGATGTTGTGCGAGGTGCGGGTGTCGGGCACGGTCGCACTGGAGCGCTCGGTCTTGATGCGGAACACGCGGTCTTCCAGGCCGCCACGGTTGCCGTACCAAATCAGCGAGATTTCGCTTTGTGGGTCTTCGGTGAGGGTGTCGTCATCGTCCCAGCTCGGCATCCAGAAGCTGGCATCGCTGGCGTACAGTTCCAGCCACTGGTCCCACTGGGCATCGTCCAGGTAGCGCGCTTCGCGGTACAGGAAGTCGCGTACGGTTTCATACAGGCTCATTGCACGGCCTCCACGGGGATCAGCTGCTGTTCGTCCTTGAGGGCCTGGATCATGGTGTCCTGCCAGTATTTGTGCTGCAGCACGAACAGGCCTTCGTCCTCGGTGCGCACGCCCGACAGCAGGGGTTTGAGTTCAATCTCCTTGGCCGCCTCATCGGCGCCTTCGACCCAGTGTTTCGCGCCGCGAGACATGTCGTTCCAGCCGGTGCCGCCACCATAGCCAGTCTGGCACGAGCGGAATTCTTCCAGGTCGTCCGGGGTGGCCATGCCGCTGACGTTGAAGAAGTCTTCGTACTGGCGGATACGCTTGGCGCGGGCATCGGCGCTCTCGCCTTTCGGCGCGATGCAGTAGATGGTGATTTCGGTCTTGTTCACCGAAATCGGCCGTGCGACGCGGATCTGCGAGCTGAACTGGTCCATCAGGTACACGTTGGGGTACAGGCACAGGTTGCGCGAATTTTCGATCATCCAGTCGGCGCGCGCCTGGCCGAAATCGGCGGCCAGTTGGTCGCGGCGCTCATAGGCCGGGCGGTCTTCCGGGTTGGCCCAACGGGTCCACAGCAGCAGGTGGCCGTGGTCGAAGGAATAGAAACCGCCGCCCTGCTTGGCCCAGGCGCCAGCACTCATGGTCTTGATCTCGTCACCCGCCTCGCGCTGCTTGCGCTGGTTCTGGGTGGCGGCGTAGTTCCAGTGCACGGAGCTTACGTGGTAGCCGTCAGCGCCGTTTTCGGCGGTGAGCTTCCAGTTGCCTTCGTAAATGTACGAGCTGGCGCCACGCAGCACTTCCAGTCCTTCAGGCGACTGATCGACGATCATGTCGATGATCTTCGCTGACTCGCCCAGGTGCTCGACCAGCGGTTTCACATCGGTGTTCAGGCTGCCGAACAAAAAGCCCCGGTACGACTCGAAGCGTGCCACCTTGGTCAGGTCGTGGGAGCCGTCGCAGTTGAAGCTGTCGGGGTAGCCGGCGTTGCTCGGGTCTTTCACTTTCAGCAGTTTGCCGCTGTTGTTGAACGTCCAGCCGTGGAACGGGCAGGTATAGCTGGAACGGTTGCCGCGCTTGTGCCGGCACAGCATGGCACCGCGGTGGCTGCAGGCGTTGAGGAAGGCATTGAGCTCACCGTCCTTGTTGCGCGCGATAAAAATCGGCTGGCGCCCCATGGTCAGGGTGAGGAAGTCATTCTTCTCGGGGATCTGGCTTTCGTGGGCCAGGTAGATCCAGTTGCCCTCGAAGATGTGTTTCATTTCCAGGTCGAACAACCGTGGGTCGGTGAACATCTCCCGCTTGCAGCGGTAGATGCCCTTTTCACGGTCGTCCTCGAGCATGGCATTGAGGTAGTCGAATCCCAGGGACATGGCCAGGGTCTCCCTTGTTATTGTTTAGACCTGGTCAGGTTAGGGAGACGGCTGGCGGGGGGCTATCCGGATTGTGCAGAGTGTTATCCAAAACTTCTATTTCGGCGTACTCACCTCCTGACTTCCTTACCGGTTGGAGAAGGCAAATTCATTCTGATCTCAAGAAGTTCTTCGGCCACCTGCTCCGCAGCTCTTTTATGCAAATAGAATTCAGGCCCTTTGGCTTTAAATGCTCTGGCCAGCAACGTTGCACTATTGATTTGCCCGGCCAAAAAACCCTTCACGTTTTTCAAGTCGTTAACGACAGTTGGCGACATCGCTCCTGTAATTTTTGCAGCTTCAATTGACACTGCTGGGCGACTGGTCAGGGGTGAAGTAGAAAGAGCGCTTTCTAATCCGGGCGTGCCCCCGCGCGCACGCGCGCTCTTCAAATTTTGCAGATTTTTTTCGAATCTATTATTCCAGTACACATCAGCAATAGAACCGTCGCGCGGAGGAGGATAGCCACGCTTGAGAGATTGTGATGTTTGCGTTGGATTTTTTAGCATGACTATGGCTTTGATCATGTGGCCCGTTGGATCAAGGTTATTCACTGGGTCAGCACCACAGTAACTGTAAGAGTTGTGTCCGCCCGCACCGAATGGGCTGAGGCTATCGGGCGAATTAAAGCGCATCAAAACCGGAATAAAAGCACGATACCCGCCCCCTAACACGTAGTGCCCCGTGGCAAACTCTTTTCGCTGTCCTCCGTACCGTAGCAATGACGCACATGGCTTACTGTCGTCGTACCCATACGCGGCATACCGGATAGAAGATAATTCGCGACCTTTGAACCGCATCACTGAGCCTTGAATATCCGTTGCGTAAAACCCTGCCTGACCATCATCACACTGCGCCAGCGTCCGGCCTGCTGCGCGCAATAAAGCCGAAGCTCCTGCGCCAGCATATTTGACCAGCGAAAGTCCTTCGGGAGAATAGAAATACAATTGTTTCTTTGACTGCAGCATGGCTGTCACCATCCATCCGGGATAGAACAAATGGTGGTTTAAGAGCAAAGCGCTCGCAACTGGCAGAAATGCCAGGTCTACAAGCCAAACGCCGTCACGCGCGCCGCTTGAACGTCTGTGAAGGCAACTCGCCAAACTGCTGCCGATAAACCTCGGAAAACCGCCCCAGATGAAGAAAACCGTAATCCAGGGCCAATTCCGTCACACTGCGCACGCCACACGTAGGGTCGCTCAGGCAGGCGTGCACCCGTTCCAGTTTCCGCTGACGCACGTAATGCTTGGGCGTGGTGCCCAAGTGCTGGTCAAACAAGGCATATAACGAGCGCAAGCTCATGCAAGCCTGAGCTGCCAGTACTTCAGCTGACATTTCCAGTTTCAGGTTGCGTTCGATGTAATCAAGAATGCGCTCTAGCCCGGCCTGCGGAGCACTCAGGCTCTCGCGGCGGATATTGGTGCTCATCAGGGTCAGCAGCTTGCTGGCGACAATCTGGCTGTAATGGCCCTGCACTCTTGGCAGCGAATCGCTCACTTCCGCCTCGTGGCAAACCATGGCCAGCAGGTTCACGAAGCCATCCAGCTCCTCCAGCCGGTAATGATTGCGCAAGAACCGCACGCCCCCATCAGGCCGCTGCCAGCGCTGTTCATCGCAGATCGAGTCCAGCAGCCGGGTTGGCACCTTGAGGATGAACTTCTCGCAGTCTTCCGAGTAAGTCAGGTCAACCGGGTCGTCCGGGTTGATCAGCAGCAATTCGCCCGGCACCAGGTGCTGCTCGCGCTTGTGCCCGCGCCACAGGCAGTTACCATTGAGCAAGACTTGCAGGTGGTAGATGGTTTCCAGCGCGGGCGACGTCACGCGAACACTGCCGCCATAGCTGATACGGCACAGGTCGAGCTCGGCGAACTTGCGATGGCTGAGGCTGGCCTGGGGGTGGGTGGTGCGGGACAGACCGATGCAATGCTGGCCTACATGCTGGTTCACATAATCGGACACAGCGTAAGGGTCGGCGTGGTGAAACACGCTACTGCGCTCGCTCAGCAGGCGGCTTTCCATAGGCAAGGCACTCGGTATCGTTATTGTTCTGGTCGCCGCGCCCTACCGCCTTGTGGGCTGTGGTTGCGGTCATCACGGTCATTCTATCGGGCTGGCAGCGCGTCGCAGGGGCAGGCGACAGCCGGCGGATAGGGGACACTACAGCAAAAAGGCGGGGGTTGGGCAATGCAACGATGGGATTGGCTGGGCGGATAGCGGACAGGTCCGGCGTCATACGTGTTCGTTTATCGAACAGTATCTTCCGGTACTCGCGTGGCCTGCACGTGACGGCGGACCAAGCGCTTCATTCACTGCACCGGCAGGAAGTTCATCAGCAACAGGCTCTGCGCGTAGTTCAAGCCTATGCGCCGATAACGCTCATCCAGCAACTCGGCCAGCAAGTCCAGCCGCGCGACGATCTTGCCGAACTCAACGGCAAAACTCAGGTTGCTGCCCTCCTCCGAGATCTCGTTCGAGAACAGCAGCAACACCCCATTGGCATCTTGCCGCTGGCTGAGCATCCATGTTGCCTTCTCGATATTGCGCGCGGCGTTGTTGACGAACAGGGGGTCGATGGTATCGGTCATGTAGAACTCGGTACGCCCGCCATGCGCGGTGATCAGCATGCTGCCAATGGCGTAGATGAAGGCGCCGACCCGGTCCCCACGAAACTCCGGGCTCAGGGCGTAGCTCAATGCCGCCAGGTCACGGCGGTTGCCCAGTTGCGGCAGCGGCCGGCGCTGTTCGATGGCAATGCGGATCTGTCGCTCGGCGGTGGCGGCGTCCAGGTAGCCAGACATCTTCCACTGGCTGGGGTTGCGCAGGTACAGCTTGTTCATCAGCAGGTACAGGCTTTGCAGGTTGTCGCGCATCGACAGCGTGGCCAGGCGGTCGACGCTGGTCTGGAACAGCTCGCTGGGTTTGCCGTTGCCGAGCTGGTTGACCATGTCACGGCCCTGCTGCTGCGTACAGGCGCACAGGCATGCGAGGGCACTTGTCAGAAGCAGGCGGGGGAGGAAATTCGGGTAGCTTGCAACCATCGGCACCGGGTCGATATTCGGCGGCTGCGCTGGGAGTCAGCGCGGCCTGGCCAAGCATAGAGCCCGAAAATGGGAAAAAGTGCGGTGGCTGGAGAGAATGCAAACCTGTGGCGGCCTCTTCGCGGGTGAACCCGCCCCCCCAAGAAGGGACTCGCCCGCGAAGAGGCCAGGGCCGACGAGCCCGGATCACATGGCGTGGCGCAGCATCTCCAGCACCTGCGCATGCAGCGCAGGGTCCCCACAGGCCACCACGCACCCGCCATCCTGCGCCGAACTGCCATCCCACGCCGTGATCACGCCACCCGCCCCTTCGATGATCGGCATCAGCGCCTGTACGTCATACGGCTGAAGGCTCGCTTCGACAATCACGTCGACAAAGCCCGAGGCCAGCATGCAGTAGGCATAGCAGTCACCGCCATAACGCATCAACCGCGCCTTGCCGGCGACCGCTTCGAATGCCGCCTTGCGCTCGGCGGTGTCGAACATGTCCGGCGTGGTGCACATCAGCGTGGCGGCAGACAGGTCAACGCAGGCACGCGTCTTCAGGGGCGTGCCACTGCGCCAGGCGCCTGCCGGGGTACCCACGAAACGTTCGCCGGTGAACGGCTGGTTCATCACCCCCAGCACCGGGCGGGTGCCGTCATTCAGGGCAATCAAGGTGCCCCACAGCGGCAAGCCAGTAATGAAGGCGCGGGTGCCATCGATCGGGTCCAGCACCCACGTCAACGGGCTGCTGCCCACTGCAACGCCGGCCTCTTCGCCAAGAATGCCGTGCTCGGGGTAACGTGCCTGGATCAACTCACGCATGGCGTCTTCAGCGGCCTTGTCGGCCACGGTCACCGGGTCGTACAGACGCCCGCCCTTGTCCTCGACATCCAGGCTGGCGCGGAAGTACGGCGCGATCGCTGCAGCGGCAGCATCGGCCAATTGCTCGGCAAAGGCGCGATACTCAACGATCTGTTCAGCACTCAGGGACATGGGACGGGCCTCGTGACAATGATGGGGCACGCATCATACCCGACACATCGCCCCGGTGTACGCTGCGGCAGTCTAGACTGAACATGATCAGGTTACCGGGGGGCTGCCACACGTGGAGGTGTGCGATGAGCCAGTTCAAACGTCTGTTCGTCATGCTCGGCCCGCAAATGCGTCATACGCCTGCGCTGCAACGCGCGGCGGCGTTGGCAGAGTCCAGCGGTGCCCTGCTGGATATCAATGTGTTCGTCGACGACGTCGACACCTTTGGCTTGATGAGCGATGGTCGTGAGCGTGAGCGGCTGCTCAGCGACAACCGCCAATGGCTGGCGGATGAGGCCGAACAGCTGAGCGATGCCGGCGTGGACGTGTCCACCGAGCTGTTGTTGACCCGCGACCCGCTGGGCAGCGTACTGGAACGGGTCGAACGGCTGGGCTGCGATCTGTTGGTCAAGGACGTACAGCACGAGCCCGTACTCAAACGCCTGCTGGTCACGCCGCTGGACTGGCAGTTGCTCAAGGACAGCCCGGTCGCCGTGCACCTGGTCAGCGACATTCGCCTGCCCCTGCCACGGCAGATCGCCGCCGCGGTGGACCTGAACAGCCACGGCGCTGGCGAACACCTGGACGAGCAGGTCATCCAGTGCGCCCACGACCTGGCCCTGCAGTGCAACGCCGAACTGCACCTGCTGCATGTGTGCGACGCGGCCAAGACCCACATCGCCGACTTCGGCGCCGGTACGGTCACCATGCCCGGCTTCGACAGCAGTGTGCGAACCGCGCAGCGGGCGGCGTTCAACCGCCTGGGCGACCATCACCAGATCCCGCTGGAGCGCCGGCACTTCCTCGAAGGGGCCGCTATCAGGGCCATTGCCCAGTTCGTCGGCCACAACCGGGTGGACGTGATCGTCATGGGCAGCCATAGGCATGACGCCATGCAGACATTCCTGGGCGGGACAACGGCGCATGTGCTGGAACACCCGCTGTGCAATGTGCTGGCGATCAAGGCTGTTCGCTGAGCTTCAGCAGCCTGCCCAGGGGCCAGGCAGGAATAACCTTGTACTGCGAAGAGGCACTTGCACCCACAGAGCAGCTTCTAACCTGTCGGCCCCTTCGCAGTGCCCTGCAGGCACTGTTGTCACTGACGCTTTATCTTCGCTGGTATCTGGTACACCAGTGCCACTCAAAATTAATGCATTTGATAATGATTCGTAGTATGTTCGCGGCATTTCCCGACCCAGCCCCTCAGCGCCCTATTCAAGGACCGTACTGTCGATGCGCCGCACGTTCGTCTCGCTTTGTGTGCTTCATGCTGTCTCCCCGCTGGCCTTTGCCGAGCCTGAACCGCTCAGCGACCCTAACCCGATCGAACTCCAGGCCCTGAGCATTACCAGTACTGCCGACGGTGAACGCGCCTACGGCCCGGTCGAAGGCTACAAGGCCACCCGCTCGGCCAGTGCCACCCGCACCGACACGGCGCTGCACGAAACCCCGCAATCGGTCAGCGTGGTGCCCAAGGATGTGCTGGTAGACACGGGCGCCACGCGCCTGCAGGACGGCCTGGACTACGCCGGGGGTGTCGGCCGCGCCAACAACTTCGGCGGCCAGGGCCTGACAACGTTCACCGTGCGTGGCTTCACGACCGGGGAGTTCTATCGCAACGGCTTTCCGATCAACCGCGGTTACCCCAATGCTCCGGATGCCAACACCGTCGAGCGCCTGGAGGTCATCCGTGGCCCGGCCAGCAGCCTGTACGGCCGTGGCGACCCCGGCGGTACGTTCAACGTGGTCAGCAAGCAGCCGTTGCCCGAGTCCAAGGTCACCCTTGGCAGCCAGTTCGACGACCAGGGCATGCACCGTGCCACCCTTGATGCCACCGGGCCGCTGAGCCAGGACGGCTCGCTGGCCTACCGCCTGAACGTACTGGGCGAAGGCGGCGACAGCTTCCGCGACGATGTCGAAAGCGAGCGCTACGATGTCGCTCCGGTCATCAGCTGGCAGGTCAATGACGCCACGAAGATCACCTTCGAAGGCGATTTCATGCGCAACAACCACCCCCTCGATCGCGGCCTGACCCGCTACCCCACCCAGACCGGCAGCGCCTCGCGCGATACCTATATCTGGGAAAAAGGCAGCGACAACCTGCTGCACAATGACAACAACATGGCCCAGGTGCGTTTCGAGCACCTGCTCAATGACAACTGGTCGCTGGCTGGCGGGTTCCAGTTCCTCGATGGCTCGCTCAAGGGCAACGCTGTCGAAGCCGACGGCGCACCGGCAGATGGACGCACGCTGCAGCGCAACTTCAACTACCGCAAGCTGGAGTGGACCGACCGCGACTGGCAGCTGAACCTGACCGGGCATTTTGACACCGGCAATTTCAGCCATACCTTGTTGACCGGGGTCGAATACGAGAACTACGACTACAACTCGATCATCCAGCGTTCCTCGGCAGCCTACCCGATCGACATCTACAACCCGTTACTGGGCCAGCCGCGTCCGGCCCTGAACCGCACCACCACCTGGGACAAGGAAAACCTGCAGACGTGGGCGTTCTTCATTCAGGACCAAGTGGCCCTGACCGAGCGTTTGAAGGCATTGGCAGGCGTGCGCTTCGAGCGTTTCGAGCATGACTATGACAACAAGCTGAACAATGCCGGCGATTTCAGCAAGGGCGAAAACGGCGTCACACCCCGCCTTGGCTTGATCTACGACCTGACCGATACCCTGGCGGTCTACGCCAACACCGCACGCTCGTTCAAACCCAATACGGGCACGCCGGCCAGTGGCGGTGGTTTCGACCCGGAGAAGGGCAAATCCTACGAGCTGGGTGTGAAATGGGAGTCACTCGACCGCCAGTTGAGTGTCGACGCGGCGATCTACCACATCGTCAAGGAAAACGTACTGACCAACGACCCGAGCGACCTTACTGGTACTTACAAGATCGCGGCCGGCGAGGTGCGCAGCCGTGGCCTGGACATCAACGTCGCCGGCAACCTCACCCCCGAATGGCGCATGATCGGTGGCTATGCCTACGTGGACGCCGAAGTCACCAAGGACACCACCCTGCCCAAGGGAACGCGCCTGGCCAATATCCCGCGCAGCACCTTTAGCCTGCTGAACACTTACGAGTTCCAGGATGGCCTGGTCAAAGGCCTTGGCCTGGGCGTAGGCGTTAAGTATGTAGACGACCGTGCCGGGCAGACATCGGCAGCCACCTACACGATGGAACGCTACAGCGTGGTCGACCTGTTGAGCTTCTACAAGGTCAACGAACACGTGCGGTTGAACCTGGACGTGAAAAACGTGTTCAACAAGGGGTATGACGAGGGGGCGTTCAACAGCTACGTATACCCCGGCGCACCGCGCACGGTGCAGGCCGGCGTTTCGTATACCTTCTGAATTGCCGGGGCCGCGCCGCGGCCCCGTCATGTCAGAACGCTGTGCTATAGAACAGCGAGTACGACTCTATGCCGTCGTTTGGCTGCTTTATACCGGCGTTGGAGTAGTGCATGGCACGGATGCCTACCTTCTGTTCTCCCGGCAACTTCAGGCCAAAGCCGATACGGTCTTCAAAGTTGACCGCCGACCCCAGTCGCTGGTCGCCCACGTCGGTCTTTGAAAACGCTGCCAGGCCAATACCTGCCTCGATGTAAGGCGTGTAGGTAAAGCCGCTGAACTCATACGTGAACACCGGGCTGAACGACAGCGAGTGCGCACCACTGGCATCGCCACCTTCCCAATAGGTGTAGGCCGCATCCCAGTAACCGCTCACATGGCCGGCGCTGCTTTCCAGCCATGTCTTGTCCCAGTCGAACGACAGGCCGATACGGTACGTCATGTCACCTTGGCCAGTGGCGCCCACGGCGCCTGATATCTGCGCAGCCTGAACCAGATCGGCCCCGGCAAAGGCCAGCACTGCAACGGCCAGCGAAGCGGCTAGACGGGTTTTCATCAACGACTCTCCTGATGGTCTACACGGCAAGCGGGGGCTTGGGCCCCTCGATGTTTTGCGCTGACCGGTGCATCCAGACCGGTCATACGAAGTAATACTTTTCTGATTATTGTCCAGATAATCAGAAAGTTGGAAGTATATTGCCACTATTGGCTAAAACACTCGGTAAAGATGTGCTTGCCGGGCACAGGCATTCGCGAGGCGTGACCTTACCCCAGGCAGGAGTACATCCGTACTCCTGCCTGTCTCTTCATCAACGCCAATTAAGGCTAACGGTCGTGGGGGCCTTGCCCGTGACGGCCGCCCACTGCTGCACCGCCTGACCTTGGGCATTGCCAATGACCTTGTATTTGCCGGGAGGCAGCTGCACATACAGCAGTGGCCCGGCATCGGCGACGCTGATCACGGGCTGGCCCTGGGCAGTCTGGATATCGACGGTGGCCCCGCTCTGGAACTTGCCTTCCGGGCCGGTCGAAAGCTCTACGTGCAGGTCATAACCCGTGGTCTTGCGCAGGGCATTGGCCTCGTCCTGGCCGATACCGCCCTGCAGGTAGCGCACGCCATTCTGCTCCTGCGGTTGCAACTGCACGGCCTGCATGTCGATGGGGGCATTGAGGTCGGCGGCGGCGGCCAGGGTCCATGGCAGGGCCAGGGTGATCAGTAAGGCTGCGCCGAGCGCATAGTGATGGTTACGCATGGTACGACCCTCCTTTCGAGGATGGCTTACCTAGCATTTGATCCTCCCAGCGAAGGGGTGTTCGTGCTGATGCCTGGTCATGGAGATGAAATTCACTTCAGATAATCAGGTTATCGAGTGAAAACATCAGCTTGCGCGGCCTTCTTCAAGCAACTTCACGAACATGCTCAAACTGCGCGAGACCGTCCCCCGTCGCCATACCAGCCAGGTTTTCAGATAGCGGAAGTCCTCCGACATTGGCCAGGCGCTGACGGTGCTGCACCCGGGCATATTGTCGAGCATGCTGCGCGGCAGCATGGCCAGGCCGGCACCCGCACTGACGCAGGCCAACATGCCGTGGTACGACTCCATTTCGTGGATCTTGCCCGGTACCGCCTGGTCCTGCACGAACCAGTTCTCGAAGTGATGGCGGTATGAACAGTTGGCACGGAAGGCGTAGATGCTTTCACCGTTCACGTCCTGGGCGCGGGTCACCGGTGTATGGTTGAGCGGCGCAATGACCATCATCTCTTCCTCGAACACCGGTATGCCCTCCAGCGTCGGGTGCAGCACCGGGCCGTCGACGAACGCGGCCACCAGGCGGCCAGACAGCACGCCTTCGAGCATGGTCCCGGAGGGCCCGGTGGACAGGTCAAGGTCAACCTTGGGGTAGCGTTGGTTGTAGGCGGCCAGCAGCGCCGGGATGCGCACCGCCGCCGTGCTTTCCAGCGATCCGAGGGCAAAGGTGCCCTGTGGGTCTTCACCCGCCACGGTCAGCCGCGCCTCATGGACCAGGTCGAGGATGCGCCGGGTGTATTCGAGGAAGTTCCAACCCGCAGGCGACAGGCGCAGGCGGCTCTTCTCCCGAATGAACAGCTCTACACCCAGGTCCTCCTCCAGTTGCTTGATGCGCGTGGTCAGGTTCGACGGCACCCGATGGATGTGCTGCGCGGCGGCGCTGATGCTGCCCTGCTCTGCCACAGCCTTGAAGATCTCCAGTTGCACCAGGTCCACAGTCATTCTCCAAACGTGAATGTTTCGCTCATTATTATTCAGTTTTCATTAAAGCCATAGCCCACTAGTCTGGCCTCACTGATTAACAACAACGAGAGTGTCCCGCCATGAGCGCGATCAGCAGCCTGACCCACGCCATCTCCCTCGACCCGTACAGCGGCGAGCAGATTGGCGCCTACCCGTTCGACACCGACGCCGCACTGGAAGCGGCGCTGCAACGTGCCAAGGTTGGCTATCGCCAGTGGCGCCAGGTGTCGCTGGGTCAGCGCAGCGAGTACCTGCTGGCCCTGGCCGGTACCCTCGAAGCCAAGGCTGAAGCTTTCGCGCACATGATCAGCCGTGAAATTGGCAAGCCGATCGCCCAGGCCCGTGGTGAAGTCGCCAAATGCGTTGGCCTGTGCCGCTGGTACGCCGAGCACGGCCCGGCCATGCTCGCCGCCGAGCCGACCCAGGTAGAAAAAGCCCGTATCGAATACCGCCCGCTGGGCCCGATCCTGGCCGTGATGCCGTGGAACTTCCCGGTCTGGCAGGTGCTGCGCGGCGCCGTGCCGGCGATTCTGGCGGGTAACACCTACGTGCTCAAGCACGCACCGAACGTAATGGGCAGCGCCTACCTGATGGGTGAGCTGTTCAAGGATGCCGGCCTGCCGGAAGGCGTGTTCGAAGTGTTGAACGTGACCCCGGATGGCGTCACCCGCGCCATCAACGATCCGCGCATCGCCGCCGTGACCCTGACCGGCAGCGTGCGTGCCGGCATGGCGATTGGTGCACAGGCCGGTGCCGCGCTGAAGAAGTGCGTGTTGGAGCTGGGTGGCTCCGATCCCTTCATCGTGCTGGCCGATGCCGACCTGGATGCTGCCGTCCAGGCCGCGGTGATAGGCCGCTACCAGAACACCGGCCAGGTGTGCGCCGCCGCCAAGCGCCTGATCGTGGAAGCCAGCATCGTCGATGCATTCACCCACAAGTTCGTTGAAGCCACTCGCCAGTTGAAAGTCGGCAACCCGCTGGAGGACGACACCTATATCGGCCCGATGGCCCGCTATGACCTGCGCGACGAGTTGGACGGCCAGGTTCAGGCGACGTTGGCCGAAGGCGCCACGTTGCTGCTGGGCGGCAACAAGGTCGAAGGCGTGGCCAACTTCTACGCGCCGACGGTGTTCGCCAATGTCACCCCGGACATGACCGCGTTCAAGCAGGAGCTGTTCGGCCCGGTAGCGGCGATCATCACTGCACGCGATGCTGACCATGCCGTGGAACTGGCCAACGACAGCGAGTTTGGCCTGGCCTCGACCATCTACACAGCCGACTATGCGCTGGCCGAACGCATGACCGCCGCACTGGATACCGGCGGCGTGTTCATCAACGGCTACTGCGCTTCCGACCCCCGCGTGGCGTTTGGTGGCGTGAAGAAGAGTGGTTTCGGCCGTGAGCTGTCGCACTTTGGTGTGCGCGAGTTCACCAATGCCCAGACCGTGTGGCTGGACCGTAACTGATTCATGACCCTGGGGCTGCTTTGCAGCCCCAGCTGCGTCAATCCCGAACCTGGTCCTTGACCCAGTCCAGCATCCCCCCCGGCACGATCAGTTCATGCCGCGCCCGCGAACAGGCGGTATATAACCCCGCCAGCATACGCGCCCGCTCATTGCGGTTACCCGCCACCTGTGGCGCCACCATCAGCTCCGGCGACACCATCACCCGGGCAAACTCCATGTTCTTCACATCCCGTACTCGCCCCAGGAACAGCTTCGGCGCCTTGTCCCAGCGGTAACGGCTCTTGGCCTTGGCAAAGTGCTCCGGCGTATAGCCCTTGCGCAGCATATTGGCCACGGCGACGAACGCTTTGTCATCGCCCTTGTCCTGTTCCAGCGCCTGCCAGCTGGCATAGCGGAACAGCATCGGGTGGCGCGGCCGGGTGCCGTAGCGGTACAGCTCGATGCAGTCCTCGACGAACAGTTCAAAGTCCTTGCGAGCGCTTTTCAGCAACAAGAACGGCACCCCCTGATGCGTCAGGCGCTGGAACCAGCCAAACAGGCCCCATTCATCATCGACGATAAGCGCCGTGGGCTGTTCCGGCACCATCACCGTATCGAAGAAACTGACCCGGGTGTAGTGCTCGGCGTTGCCACTGAAGGCCGCCTGGATCGTGGCCGGGTGCGCCTGGATCAGCGGGTTGAGCACATTGTCCATTGCCGGCCCGGCGCGCAGTGAATGGTCGATGCAGCGTTGCCGGATGAAGCTGCCATGGTGCGGGCTGAGGCCGTTGAGGTTCTGCAGTTCGTCACCCAGGGTAATGATCGACTGCGGACTGCGATCGAGTACCGCCAGCATCGGTGCCGACAGCTCGTGGGCCTCGTCGACGATGACATGGGTGTAACGGCTGTCGATCACATGCTCGGTCAGCGACAGCAGCTTGACCCGGTGGTAGTCACGCACCGGTAGCTGAATGTCCCGCGCCGACGGGCGAATCAGCTCTTGCCAGTACAGACGCGCCTTTTCCAGCAGCACCTCCTGATCCAGCGGCGAGGTGCCAGGCCCGGCCCAGGGCAAGTGATGCAGCTGAAGCTGGGTATCGGCACTGTGGCAGAACGTGCGCACGGCGCGGATGCACAAGGCAACCACGTCACGCGCTGCGAGCGGGCCGATATCAGGGATGGCCAGCCAGCGCACCACTTGCGCTTCCTGGGGGCGCCAGGACAGCTTGGTGCGGTATGGATCGCGCAATCGCCAGCCGTTGCTGGTGAGGTCACGGTTGAGCAGCTCGTCAGCCAGTTGGCCGAAGGTCAGCGCGGTATAGGCGGCAGCGTCCTTGACCCGCGCCTGCAGCGCGCGCAACTGGCCTTCAGTCAAGGCCAGCAGCAAGGTGCGCTGTGGCTCCAGCAGCCGGGCGAACTGGTGAATCAGGAAGGTTTTGCCGGTGCCGGCGAAACCTTGCACAGCCACCGACTCGTCGATGCCACTGAGGAATTCACGCAGCAGGCGGTTCTGCTGGTCGCTGAGCATCAAGTCACTGGCCAGCGACGGCAGATACACCGGGTGCAGCGGCGTGGCCCGTTGGCGGTAGCGGTCGGCGAACTGGAAGTTCCACTGGCCTTCGTCATCCAGCCATTCGTCCGCCTGGTACTCCACTTCGGCCGACAGCAGTGCTATGCCATTTTCGCCCAGCATGCCCAGGCCCATGGCGAACGCTTCGCGATCGAATTGCTGCGCTACCTGGGCTTGGAAGCGCCCGGGGGCGACACCTTCGACTTCGTTTGCGATGCGCACGATTTCGGCGAAACGACGCTCCTGCGCGTCGGCCGACGCGGTGGCAGGCTGGCGTGGCAGGTTTTGCACGAACAGCACGGCAGCGGCATCGAGCACACTGGCGGTGGTGAAGAACTCGGTTACGGCGGCGCTGGCGAGGCGGTCAGCCTGGTCGCTGGGCAAAGGCAGGTAGAACATCGGCACCTCGGGTGAAATCAGGGCGGCACGATAGCAACTTTCGGCACGAGATGCTGGGTTCAGTTTTGGCGTGCCCCCTCAACCCCTGCCCCGTCTCAACGTCTCGCTCGGAAACTCCTTGAACAACTGCCGGTAACTCTCTGAAAATCTTCCCAAATGCCAGAACGACCAACGCATCGCCACCTCGGCGACAGTCACCCCTCCTCCCCGCAAAAGATCGCGCCGCGCGCCGTTCAACCGGCGCAGCCGCAACCAGTGCGCAGGCGGCATGCCGGTGAATGCTTTGAACGCCTGCTGCAACTGACGCAATGAAACCCCGGCAACCTCCGCCAGCCCCACCAGGTTCAGCGTTTCTTCCGGGCAGTCGGCCGCCCATTCGCTGACCCGGTGCATGATCGCCCTTTCCTCGTCCCGCCGCCCCAGGGCCACGCCCTGTAAACGCTGGCTGGCGTTGTCAAGAATGAACAGGCAGTCCTCCAGCAACTGCTCAGCCAGGGCCTGCCCCTGCAACGGGCAACCCTCCTCGCCCAGCCGGGTCAAGGTGGCGCTGAGCCAGCTGCCGAACAGCGCATTCTGGCCGCTGCCCAGTGGCACCATGAACAACCCTTCCAGACGCTGCGGGTCTAGCCCATGGCGGGCCAGGAACGCCTGGTCGAACACGACCGCCACTTCGTGGTAGTTCTCCGGTGTGATCCAGATATTGCGGCTTTGTTCGTTCAGCAGGTACAGGCTGTTCTCGCTGCGGTCGAAGCAAAACGCCAACGAGCCGCTTGGCGCGCGGAAAAACTGCTCCACCCGGGTGTTCAGGCGCTCTTCGTACACCTCCACACCCTCCAGCCCCAGACAACGCAGCTCACCGCTGAAGTACCCGGGCGACATCTGCCGGTACTGCTGCTGCCAGCCAGGGGTGGCGCGCACTTGCTCGGTGACGTCAGTGGTGTGGAAAGCCTGGACCTTCAACGCATTGGCGGTTGTCACACATCGTCCTGTATGCACTCTTTTGGTGCATTCGATACTGAAGAAAGTGGATAGATTGCCCCGGGGGGCTGCGACCAAGATAGTCTGCAGCGCGTCACCTGGGAAGCGTAACGCCTTCGCAACTATTCAACGGTTTTCGCAAGCGCCCACGCTCCCCCACTAAAACCCAACCAAGAGGTCTGTATGAACGCCCCCTTCGATCAGCTGTCCACCTGGCTGAAAGAACACCGGATCACCGAAGTCGAATGCGTGATCAGCGACTTGACCGGCATCGCCCGCGGCAAGATTGCGCCCACCGCCAAGTTCCTCCATGAGCGAGGCATGCGCCTGCCAGAAAGCGTGCTGCTGCAGACGGTCACCGGCGACTACGTCGACGATGACATCTATTACAACCTGCTCGACGCCGCCGACATCGACATGGTCTGCCGCCCCGATCCCACCGCCGTTTACCAGATCCCGTGGGCGATCGAGCCAACCGCGATCGTGATCCACGACACCTTCGACAAGCAAGGCAACCCTATCGAGCTTTCGCCACGCAACGTGCTGAAGAAGGTGCTCAAGCTGTACGCCGACAAGGGCTGGCAGCCGATCGTCGCGCCCGAGATGGAGTTCTACCTGACCAAGCGCTGCGAAGACCCGGATTTGCCACTGCAGGTACCACTGGGGCGTTCCGGCCGTGCTGAAAGTGGCCGTCAGTCGTTCTCGATCGACGCCGCCAACGAATTCGACCCCCTGTTCGAGGACGTCTACGACTGGTGCGAGATCCAGGGCCTGGACCTGGATACGCTGATCCACGAAGACGGCCCGGCGCAGATGGAAATCAACTTCCGTCACGGCGACGCGCTGGACCTGGCCGACCAGATCACCGTGTTCAAGCGCACCATGCGCGAGGCCGCGCTCAAGCACAACGTGGCCGCCACGTTCATGGCCAAGCCGATCACCGATGAACCAGGCAGTGCCATGCACCTGCACCAGAGCGTGGTCGACATCGACACTGGCAAACCGATCTTCGCCAACGAAGACGGCAGCATGAGCCCGCTGTTTCTGCATCACATCGGCGGCTTGCAGAAGTACATCCCCAAGCTGCTGCCGATGTTCGCGCCCAACGTCAACTCGTTCCGCCGCTTCCTGCCGGATACCTCGGCACCGGTCAACGTCGAGTGGGGCGAAGAAAACCGCACGGCCGGCCTGCGTGTGCCCACGTCCAGCCCTGAGGCGATGCGGGTGGAAAACCGTCTGCCGGGCGCCGATGCCAACCCTTACCTGGCCATCGCTGCCAGCCTGCTGTGCGGCTACCTGGGCATGGTCGAGCAGATCGACCCTAGCGCACCGGTGCAGGGCCGCGCCTATGAGCGACGCAACCTGCGCCTGCCGATCACCATCGAGGATGCGCTGCAGCACATGGAAGACTGCGAAACCGTGCAGCAGTACCTGGGCAAGCAGTTCGTCCAGGGCTACGTGGCGGTCAAGCGCGCCGAGCACGAGAACTACAAGCGCGTCATCAGCTCATGGGAGCGTGAATTCCTGATGCTGAGTGTCTGATCCACCGCGAGGGGTGCTTTGCACCCCATGCACAGGCAAGCCTGCTCTGAACTCCAAGAACAAGACCAACGAGGTGTTCCCATGCGTCATCTGCAAGCCCTGATCCCCGCTGCATTCACCCTGCTGTTCGCCACCACCACCCAGGCCGCGCCCACGGTCAGTGTGTACAACTGGACCGACTACATCGGTGACACCACCCTGGCCGACTTCCAGGCCAGCAGCGGAATCAAGGTGGTCTATGACGTGTTCGACTCCAACGAAACCCTTGAAGGCAAGCTGTTGGCCGGGCGCACGGGTTATGACGTGGTGGTACCGTCCAACCACTTCCTCGCCCGCCAGGCCCAGGCCGGCGCCTTCCTGCCGCTGGACCGCAGCAAGCTGCCGAACTGGCAGCACCTGGACCCCAAACTGCTCAAGCAACTTGAACAGAACGACCCCGGCAACCAGTACGCCGTGCCTTACCTGTGGGGCACCAATGGCATCGGCTACAACGTCGACAAGGTCAAGGCGGCACTGGGTGTGGACCATATCGACTCATGGGCGGTGCTGTTCGAGCCCGAGAACCTGAAAAAGCTCAAGCAGTGCGGCGTGGCATTCATGGACTCGCCCGATGAACTGTTCCCGGCCGTGCTCAACTACCTGGGCATGGACCCGCGCAGCGAAAAACCGGGCGACTACGCCAAGGCCGAGGCCCGCCTGCTCGAACTGCGCCCCTATATCACCTACTTCCACTCCTCCAAGTACGTCTCTGACCTTGCGAACGGCGATGTCTGCGTAGCGTTCGGCTACTCCGGCGACGTGTTCCAGGCCGCCAACCGCGCCGTAGAGGCGAAAAACGGCGTGAAGGTTGCCTACAGCATTCCCAAGGAAGGCAGCAACCTGTGGTTCGACCTGCTGGCCATCCCCAAGGACGCCAACAACCCCGAGCAGGCCCTGGCGTTCATCAACTACCTGCTCGACCCCAAAGTGATTGCCAAGGTCAGCGCCACGGTCGGCTATGCCAACGCCAACCCGGACGCCAAGGCCTACATGGATGCATCGCTGGTGAACAACCCCGAGATCTACCCACCCCAGGAGGTGCTGGACAAGCTGTACATCTCCAGCACCCCAAGCCCAAAAATCATGCGCGTCATGACCCGCTCCTGGAGCAAGATCAAGTCCAACCGCTGAGTCGAGAACGCTCATGTCTTTCAATACCCAACACACCGCCTCGTACTACGCCGCCACCGCGCGCGACGCGGCACCCTACCCCAGCCTGGACAGCGAACTGACGGCCGACGTATGCGTGATCGGCGGCGGACTGACTGGGGTCAATACAGCCCTGGAGCTGGCCGAGCGCGGCCTCTCGGTGGTACTGCTGGAAGCCCGACGCATCGGCTGGGGCGCCAGTGGGCGCAATGGCGGCCAGCTGATTCGCGGTATCGGCCATGATGTCAGCGGCTTTGCCCGGCATGTCGGCCAGGACGGTGTGCGCTACCTGAAGCAGGCCGGCATCGACTCAGTGGAACTGGTGGCCGAGCGCATCGCCCGCTACGGCATTGCCTGCGACCTGCGCTGGGGCTTCTGCGAACTGGCCAACACCACGGCGCAGTTCGCGGCCTTCAAGGAGGAACAGGACGACCTGGCCGCCCTGGGCTATCGCCATGAAACACGCCTGGTCAGCGCCGGGCAGTTGAACGAGATCGTCGCCAGCGACCAGTACGCTGGCGGCCTGGTCGACATGGGCTCGGGCCACCTGCACCCACTTGACCTGGTCCAGGGCGAAGCCCGTGCGGCCCACAGCCTGGGCGTGCGCATTTTCGAGCAAAGCCCGGTGCTGCGTATTGAGCACGGGCCCAGGTTGACGCTGCACACGGCGCGCGGCAAGGTGCGCGCAAGCAGCCTGGTGCTGGGCTGCAATGCGCACCTCGATGAACTGGAACCGCGCCTGAGCGGCAAGGTACTGCCGGCCGGCAGCTATGTGGTGGCCACCGAACCCTTGCCCGAAGCGCTGGCCAGCAGCCTGATCCCGCAGAACATGGCGCTGTGCGACCAGAAGGTCGGCCTGGACTACTACCGCCTCACCGCAGACCGCCGCTTGCTGTTCGGTGGCGCCTGCCACTATTCCGGGCGCGACCCTAAAGACATCGGCGCGTACATGCGGCCGAAGGTATTGAAGGTGTTCCCGCAACTGGCCAACGTGCGTATCGACTACCAGTGGGGTGGCATGATTGGTATCACCGCCAACCGTTTCCCCCAGGTCGGGCGCCTGAACCAGCACCCCAACGTGTATTACGCCCAGGGCTATTCAGGCCACGGGCTGAACGTGACGCACTGGACGGCGAAACTGCTGGCCGAAAGCATCGCCCTCGGCCACAGCCACGGCCTGGATGTGTTCAGCGCCGTGCCGCACCTGACCTTCCCCGGCGGCAAGGCCCTACGCTCACCCCTGCTGGCACTGGGCATGTTGTGGTACCGCTTGCGTGAGGCCCTGGGTTGAGTGGGCCACAACGTTTGCAGCGCCCCTCAGGGCGAGCCACGCACTGTGTTCTTTTCAAAGAGGATTGCCCCGTCCACTGGCCAACTGCCTCGCACCTGCTAGCGTTGTTGAGGCCGACCTCTCACGGATGCCTTTTCATCATGAAATCATTGCCTCGCATTACCCTGTTGTGCGCCGCGCTGCTTGCCGTGGCCGCCTGCTCCAGCAACCGCGTGGACCCCAAGGATTACTCCGGCTTCCTCAAAGACTACAGCCGGCTGCAAGAGGCCAAGAGCCCGTCGGGTGACCCGGTCATGCGCTGGATCGACCCCAAGGTCAATATCAATCAATACAGCCAGGTATTCGTCGAGCCAAGCCAGTTCTACCCCAAGCCGCAGCCCACAGCGGTTATCTCGCAGCAGACGCTGCAGGAAATCACCCGCTACTTCAACGAGGCCCTGCGCCGCGAAATGGGCAGCGTGATGCCGTTGGCCAAGGGGCCTGGCCCGGGCGTGATCGTGGTACGCCCGGCGATCACGGCAGTGTCCACCAGTAACGAGGGCCTCAAGCCTTACGAGGTGATCCCTATCGCGCTTATCGCGGCGGGAGTGAATACCGCCATGGGTGGACGTGACCAGGACGTGGATGTCGGTGTGGAGGCAGCGTTCCTGGACGGCGCCAGCCAGAAGGTACTGGCCCAGGTGGTCCGCAAGGGCGCGGGCCAGGAACTGGAGAACGATACCCAGAAGCTGACCTTGAATGACGTCAAGCCGGTGCTCGATGGCTGGGCCAAAGACATGCGTGCGAGCTTCCTGGCAGCCAAGCAGAAAGGCCGCTGAGTCCGTCGCAACCGGGTTCAGGAGCGGCCCATCGTGACACAAGGCCGCTCCAGTTGACCGCATTAAAACTCAGCACTCGACAAAAGCGACCGCCAAACCGCCGCGCGAGGTTTCCTTGTAATTGGCATGCATGTCCGCCCCGGTATCACGCATGGTGCGGATCACCCGGTCGAGCGAGATGAAGTGCTCGCCATCCCCCCGCAGCGCCATCTGCACAGCGTTGATCGCCTTGACCGCAGCAATCGCATTGCGCTCGATGCACGGCACCTGCACCAGGCCGCCCACCGGGTCGCAGGTCAGCCCAAGGTTGTGCTCCAGGGCAATTTCGGCGGCGTTTTCAAGCTGGGGCGGCGTAGCACCCAGTACCTGCGCCAAGCCGGCAGCAGCCATCGAACAGGCTGAGCCCACCTCCCCCTGACAACCCACCTCGGCACCGGAAATCGAGGCGTTCTTTTTGCACAGGATGCCAACCGCCGCTGCGCCAAGCAGGAAGTCCACCACATCAGCATCGCAGGCACCGGAGTTGAACTTCATGTAGTAGTGCAACACCGCCGGGATAATGCCGGCTGCCCCGTTGGTGGGCGCGGTAACCATACGCCCACCGGCGGCATTCTCTTCATTGACCGCCAAGGCGAACAGGTTGACCCACTCCATGGCGCCAAGGGTCGAGCCGATCACGTTGGGCTTGCCCAACTCCTGCAGGCTGCGATGCAACCGCGCGGCGCGGCGCTTGACGTGCAAGCCGCCCGGCAGGACGCCCTCGTTGCGCAGGCCGTTCGCCACGCACTCACGCATGGCCGCCCAGATGCGCAGCAAGCCTTCGCGCACCTCGGCCTCCGGGCGCCAGGCGCACTCGTTGGCCATCATCAGTTGCGCCACACTCAGGTTGTGGGCCTTGCACAAAGCCAGCAGTTGGGCACCACTGTCGAATTCATAAGGCAGCATCACGGCATTCGTGTCGCTTGCCGGCGCATCGATCTCGGCTTGCTCGACGATGAAGCCGCCGCCCACCGAAAAATAGGTCTGGCTCAACAGGCTGTGCTGCCCGTCCATGGCTTCCAGGCTCATGGCATTGGGGTGATAAGGCAGGCTCTCGTCGAGCAGCAGCATGTCACGGCCATAGTCGAAGGCCAGCGGATGGCTACCGTCGAGCATCAGGCAGTGCTCTTGCAGGACCTGTCCGATGCGCGACTCGATCGTGGACGGGTCGATACGGTCCGGCCACTGGCCCATCAAGCCTAGCAGGCACGCGCGGTCGGTGGCATGGCCAACCCCGGTAGCCGACAGCGAGCCATACAGCCGCACTTGCACGCGCGTTACCCGCGCCAGCACCCCCTGCTCACGCAAGGCCTGGGCAAAGGTGGCCGCCGCCCGCATCGGGCCCACGGTATGGGAACTGGACGGCCCGATGCCAATTTTGAAAAGGTCGAAAACACTGATAGCCATGCTAATGCCTGAGCCTACCCTGATATGCATCCAGGGTACGGTTGTCTGAAGAAATTGAGCGTTATTGCGAACTTGCGCGATACTGCCGCGCTGGCTCACGGATGACCAACGAAACCTCCTAAGCAAGCCTTTAGTGGTACTAAACGATGCGACGACAACTCAATGGTCAGATGTTCGTCTGGCTGCATGTATTTGCCTGCGCAGCCCGGCACTTGTCCTTCACCCGCTGCGCCGAAGAGCTGCACATCACCCCGGGCGCGGTCAGCCAGCAGATGCGCCAACTGGAAGAGCGCCTGGGCTACCGGCTGTTCCTGCGCCGGGCGCGCGGCGTGGAGCTGAGCGCCGAGGGGCAACGCCTGGCCCAGACGGTGGCTGAGGCCTACGGCAGTATCGAAGCCGAGCTGCTGCGGCTGGACGCGGGGGAAATCCGCGGCACATTGCGTGTGCGTTCGATCCCCTCGTTCCTGGCCAAATGGCTCACGCCGCGCTTGCCGCGTTTTCAACAGCGCTACCCGGATATCGAACTGCGCCTGGTCGCCGAAGACAGCGCCCAGGCGCTGACCCCGGGTGACTTCGACCTGGCCATCGACCTGAACGATGGTAGCTACCCAGGCATGCTCTCGACGCCGCTGCTGGACGAGCAGATCTTCCCGGTGTGCTCACCTGGCCTGCTGCGCGGGCGCCCGCCGCTGCACGGCCCCGCTGACCTGGCGCACTACCCGCTGCTGCATGACATCACCGCCTGGCGTGGCAGTTCGGAATATGCCGAGTGGGAGTTCTACCTGGAAGGCATCGGCGCCGCCGGCCTGGATGTGCGGCGCGGGCACACTTTCAACCGCAACCACCTGACCATCGAGGCGGCGATTGCCGGTATCGGCGTGGCGATTGCACGACGCACGCTGCTCAATGACGAACTGGAGCGCGGCGCATTGATCGTGCCCTTTGGTGTACCGATCGCCAACCACAAGCGTTATGTGGTGCATTACCCGCCTGGCGGCTTGAACCAGCCAGGTGCGCGGGCGGTGCATGACTGGCTGGTGGAAGAAGCGCGGGGGTTCAGGGCGTTGCATCCGTTGAACAAGGAATAGCCACTTGGGCGCGCTTGAGCAGGAGCGCTTGGCTCAATAAGCCTGCTTACCGGTGAAGGCATTGAGCGTGCGCACCAGGATCACGAAGTCCAGCCACAACGACCAGTTGTTGATGTACTCGATGTCCGAGTCGACTCGCTGGATCATTTGCTCGATATCCTTGGTCTCCCCCCTGAACCCGCGCACCTGCGCCAAACCTGTCATGCCGGGCTTGATATTGTGGCGGGCAAAGTAGTCAACGATATCCTGCGAATACAAGGTGTCATGTTGCAAGGCATGCGGCCGCGGCCCTACCAGGGACATTTCCCCGGTCAGCACATTGAACAATTGTGGCAGTTCATCAAGGCTTGTACGCCGGATAAAGGCGCCGACCCGGGTCAACCGTGGGTCATTCTTCTGCGCCTGCTTGACCACACCTGCTTCCGGTTGGTGAACATGCATGCTGCGAAACTTCCAGATACGGAACGATTCTCCTGTCCAGCCGGTACGTTCCTGGCGGAAGAACACCGGCCCGCGGCTGTCGATCTTGATGGCCAGCGCAACAGCCAGCAACACAGGTGATGCAAACAGCAAAATCAACGCGGCCAGCACCCGGTCCTCAAGGTTTTTCAAGAACAGGCTCATGCCCGTCAAGGGTGTCTCCGACAAGGTCAGCACCGGAATGCCGGCAATTTCCCGCACGCTGTGGTTGATCAGGCGCAACGAGAAGATATCCGGCACCCAGTTCACCGCAATGCACTTGTCGAGCAACTTGAAGTAAACGTCGTTGATGACCTCGGAGCCACCCAGTGGCGTCACCAGGTACACCGTACGAATACCGTGTTGGGCCACCAGCTCGTCGAGGTCGCCAATATGCCCCAGCACTGGCAGGCGCTGCTTGCCCTCGGCACTCTCCAACCCCTGCCCATCGCCTTTGTCGAGCAGCACGCAGCCCAGCACTCGTTCGCCAAACCACGGGTTGTTGCTGATTTTCTGATACAGGAAGTTGGCCAGGTCACCGTTGCCGATGATCAGGGCATTGTCCAGGCGTGCATGCGCGCTAAAGCGCTTTTGCAGTTCGCGCACGGCAAAATGCAAGAATAGCTGGGCGACATAACCAATGACGAACAGTTGCACCACCAATAGCCGTGAATAGGTTTCGCTCTGTTTGGTCAGGAACGCCATGACGACCAGGAAGCAAAACGTTGCCGACCAGGCCTTGAACAGGCGGAACGCCTTGATCGACAGCCCGACGTTGGTGCGGTAGATGGCGTAATGATCATAAATGACTGCCAGTGCGCCAATCAGCAACAGCAGCATGATCACGTAATCGGATGTGATATAGCCGAACTGGTCGTAGATCAGGTACCAGGCAATACCGGTGACGGCAATACCATCGAGGCCGGCCTGAATGGCGTTACTGACACTGCTTCTTCTCTGGAGTAAGGAACGACTGCTTCTGGGTTCGAAAACCATTTCAGACCTCATCAAAATGAGCGTAGCAAGTGCCTTCCATCAAACAGCAAGTCTTGAAAACAGGTTACGCAAAACCCGTGCAGCAGGCGCGTAGCGCCCTCAAGCGATTGATATCACTGTAGCAGCCACCCGCTGCTGGCGTACCCGGAATCACCGCTTGTGCGAACTTTGACCGATTCATAGGGCCCGCCTGGCCGAAACCGCCGCCCGCCGGTACAGCAGGGTGCGCAACAGGAATAGCGGATTGCCCACCACGTAACGCATGAACAGGCGCTTGGGTTCGCGCAGCAGGCGGTACAGCCACTCGCCCCCCAAACGGCGCAGCCATTCGGGGGCACGGCTGACCTTGCCGCCGAGGAAGTCCAGGATCGCCCCACCGCACACGATCAGGCATGGCCCGCCAGTGACTGCCAACTCCGCTGCCACCGCTTCTTGCTTGGGCATGCCCATGCCCAGCACGATCAGCTCGGGTTGCTGCTCGCGGGCCAACTGCAAATAGGTTTCAAGGCTGGCGAAACCATCGTGAACCGACACCGGCACGATGCCAAACTCGGCTTCACAGCGCCGCACGGCCTGGTCCAGGTAGGGTTGCCGGGTGCCCCAGAAGGCGACCTTGCGCCCTCGGTAAGCAGCCATGAGCCTGGGAATGAAGTCAGTGCCGTTCATGTTCAGCCCAGGTTCCAGGCCCAGGCGGCGATACAGAATCGCCATGCCGGCGCCATCGCGCAGCAGCACATCTGCGGCCGACAGTGCCTGGCTGTAGCCACCATCGCGCACCACCAGGTTCATCGCATGGGCGTTGACGAAGCCCAGCACGGTGCCCGTATCCGGCGTAGCCAGGCGGTCGAGAAGACGTTGCACAGCGGCGTCATCAGCGATCACTTCCAGCTGGTCGATCACACGCTTCCAGCGATTCTGCCACTGATCCATCAGTCGTCATCCCGTTTTGAACGCACCCATTCAACCTGGCGCTTGATCAGGAAACTCAGGTACAAGGGAATTTTCCTGGCCGCGTAAAACGGCGCGTACAACAACACCGAGAACGGTATCACTTCACGGCAGAAGCGCGCCCAGGCCAACATCACGGCGAAGGCCAGCAAGGCCAAACCGGCAAAGGCGAGCCACGCGGGCGCCGCCAGGCCGAACAGCAGGTACGCCAGCCAGGTCACCAGGTTAAGCCCGAGCAAGGTCAGTACCAGCAACGCCAGGGGCGGCACCAGCAGGTCCAGGGTCAAGGCCGCCAGGCTAGCGTTGCGCTGGGTGATTGCAGCCATCGCCCGTTTGGGTGCGTCGGCAAGCATCAAGCCCAGATGGCCATGCTCCCAGCGGGTGCGTTGGCTGTTGAGGCCTTGCTGGCTGAGCGGGAACTGGCTAGTGACCAGTGCCTCGGGGCAGAAAGCAGGCGGCTTACCCTGCTGGCAAAGGTCCAGGCCCAGCTTCACATCCTCGACCAGATGACCATTGGCCAGGTTGATCAGGCTCAGATCGTGCCAGCCGAACGCCATGCCCGCGCCCATCAGCTGGCATGGCAGGCCCAGGCGCGCCCAGCCGCGTGGCCGCACCAGGTTCTTGACCCGCCAGGCAAACTCGGCAACTTGCACCCGCAACCCGGCACCTGCCGGTGCACGCATCAGGTACAGCGACTGTACCGGGCGGGCGAGTGCGTGGCAGCGGCGCGCCAGGCAATCGATCGCCCCCTCGCCCACCTGGCAGTCGGCATCCACCACGATGACCACCTCGGGCGGCCGCTGAGCCAGATGGCGCACGCCGAAATCCAATGCGTAACCTTTGCCGCGCAACCGCGTATCGTGGCGCTCTACCACTTCGGCGCCGGCCTCACGTGCCAACTGGGCCGTGTCATCCGAACAGTTGTCCGCCACGACCAGCAAGCGGTCGCCGTCCAGCAGTTGCGGCGTAACGCTCGCCAGCATCGCGCGAATGATCAATGCCTCATCGTGGGCGGGCACCAACACCGCCACTCGCGGGCGCTCGCCAATGCCCTTGGGCCTCGACCGCACCGGCAGGCAAGCCAGCAACACTTGCAGCACCAGCACCAACACCGGTACCAGGACGATGATCGCCAACAGGCCCAGTAACCAACCCAATACACTTATCATGCGTATGCCTTGAAATAGCCGGCCAGCCTGGCCGCCTCGGTGTCGATGTCATGCCGTTGCACCACACGCTGGTAGGCCACCTCGCCCATGCGCTGCAGTACCTCGGCCGGTTGCGCCAGGCAGTCGGCCATGGCTGTTGCCAGCTCGTCCACGGCGCCGGCAGGGAACAGCCAGCCGTTCTCGCCAGGCCGCACCAGCTCGGGGATACCCGCTACATAGGTGGTGAGCACGGGCCGACGCAAGGCCATGGCCTCCATGATGACCACGGGCAAGCCCTCGGCGAAACTGGGTAGCACCAGCGCACGGGCGGCCAGGATTTCCTCACGTACCTGCGCACTGCTGATCCAGCCAGTGATACGCACTTGCTGCTGCAAGCCGTGACGGGCAATCAAGGCCTCGATCTGCTCGCGCATTTCACCGTCACCCGCCAGCACCAGCTCGAAGGTGATCGACCGGGCAGCGAGACAGCGCGCCGCTTCGAGCAACAGCAGCTGGCCCTTCTGTTCGCACAGGCGCCCAACACACACCAGCCGTGGCGCCGATGGCACATCGACTGGCGCCACCTCATGGAAACCACGCTCCAGTCCGCAATGCACCACCTTCACCTTGCCCCAGTGCTCGTGCGCCACCCAACGGTACAGCTGGCTTCGTCCGTACGAGCTCACCGCCGCGACAAAGGCGGCGCGCTGCACCTTCTCACCCATGTGCAAGAACTGTGGTTTGTCGAATTCTTCCGGCCCGTGCACGGTAAAGCTGTATGTCGGCCCGCCCAGGACGTTGGCCAGCATGACCACTTCAGTAGAGTTGGTGCCGAAATGCGCGTGCACATGTGTTGCCTCCCCAGCCTGCAACCATTGCAGCACCAGGCAGGCCTCGGCCAGGTAGACCAGGTGGTAGGGCCAGGCACGGTCGGCCCGCAGGCCAAGGCGCATGGCCAGCCCCAGCGCCTGGAAAAACCGCCGCGGCTGCGTACGCAGTACTTGCCACGTCGGTGCCAACAACCCCTTGAGCCCACCTTGCAATACGTAGCGGGTCTTGCCCCGTTCGGTTGCGTCCTCGGCATCCTGCACCTCGGCGTCCCACCCACGCAGGGCTATACGTTGCACCTCAACCCCCTGGCGCTCCAGCGCCAGAATTTCGCGACGGATGAAACTGTGGCTGACTTTCGGGTACTGATTGATGAAGTAAGCAATATGCATACGAATCCAGATCCAAACCCGCTTGATGACCAACCTTCCCTGGCAACCTTCACTTCAGGCTGTCGACTACGGGCGGCCTGTCTACTGCCGATGCACTCACAGCAAATGCATCCCCCTGTTTTCCTTGTAGTCCAAGGTTGTGGTTGCTGCTTGGCAATGCTGCCTGCAAGCGGGTGAAAACATCGTCAAGCAATGCCTGGCGGCGGCGGTACATCGCCCGTTTCTTGGCCGGAATGTCAGCTTCCGCCCGTTGCGCCGGTGCTAGAGGCAGGGTAAAAAAGTCCTCACGGTCAGACGCTGTGGCGCCATGTTCCTGCCAGATCACGTCGTAGTTGGCCGCCAGGTCCTGGCCCTTGTCGCTGCCAAAATAGGGATGGCGATGGTGCCGGCAGGCGTCACTGACGGCATACAGCTGTGTCACACCCAGGGTCCTGCCCAGGCATTTCAACGCTTCGAGCAACAGGCTGCGTGGCCGCAACCCTTCGAAGTCCTTGGTCAGGTCACGGTAGATAGCCAGTGAGGTTTCGCTGTCGATACCTTTGTGAATACCCTGCACCGCACCGATGAACAGGCTGGTCTCACCTTGGCTGCGGCCCAGGGTGAAGGCCAGGGATGCCACACGCAGGTCGGCCTGGAACAGGTTCAGCACCAGCTCGCCTTCGCGCTTGAACCAGATTGGTCGGTCCAGTACCAGGCAACAGCCCGGCGAGTGGCTGGACAGGTCACACAACTTCAGGTTTTCGTCGCGTCCCAGCAACAGCAACGCCGGGAACTGCCCAGCCACCTGTTCAAAGTGCGAAGCCACCACATCCAGACGCTGTGGCGCCTCCCAGCATCGGCTGATGTAAGGCCATTGCACGACACCGATACAATCCACACCCAGGCGCTGCAAACCGTGCGGGCCCAGCGCCGCCGTCATGCGCTGCAGGAACCCGTTCAGCTCAGGCCACTGCCTGGCGATCTGCCGTGCCAACTTGTACTTGTTGTGCATCGCCCGCAACGAGTAACCCGGTTGCAAGGTAAACACGCTTTTCACGAGGGTGCCGAGCATCATGGGTTTCTCTCACTTGTACTCGATCAAAGCCGATTTGCCAGCCGCAAGGCGGTGGCGCAGGAACCTCAGCTGGCCGAGCATTTCCGGGAATTTGCCCAACACCAGAAACACAGCCTGCAGCCAGTTCTCGCGCGTCGACTTGCCGCCGCGGCGGGCCAGGCGCACGGCCTGCAGGGGGTAGATCAACAGCAAGAGCAGGCCCCAGCCGCCCAGCAGCAGGCAGGCCAGCGCGATCACCAAGGGTATGCCCAGGCCCCACAACCAGGCCCGACGTGACTCACGCAGCCAATGCCGCTCGGGTGGCTGGCCATGCAGGTAGGCGCCCTCGGCATAGGCGTGCCCAGCACGCAGGCTACGCCGCCACCACTGGCTGAAACGGGTCATGCCGGCATCGTGCAGGGTCATCTCGGCAGCCAGTCGCCAGATTTTCCAGCCGTTGGCCCGCAAACGCACACACAGTTCAGGCTCTTCTCCGGCAATCAGGTCAGGCCGGAAGCCACCCACAGCAGCAAAGGCGTCTGCCCGCATCAGCGCATCGCCGCCACAGGCCTTGGCCTCACCGACCGGGGTATCCCACTCCAGGTCGCACAGCAAGTTGTACACCGAACGCTGCGGGAAGCGCTCACGCCGGCGACCACACACCACTGCCACGGCGGGGTGCTGCTCAAGAAAAGCCTGCGCCGTGGCCAGCCAGGTGGCATTCACCTCGCAGTCGCCATCGACGAACTGTACCAGTTGCATCGATGGCAACAGGCGCTGCAAGGCGGCAAAACCTTCATTGCGGGCGCGTGCGGCGGTGAACGGGATACTCATGTCCAGCGCCAGTACTGCCACGCCAAGGTTGGCGGCCAACTGCAGCGAACCATCGGTGGAGCCCGAGTCGACGTAGATGACTTTGTCCGCCCCGTGCGCCAGCGAAACAAGGCAGCGCTCGAGACGCTGGCCTTCATTGCGGCCGATTACCACCACCCCGATCACCGTTGCCATAGGCCTCACTCGACCGACGCCGTGGCGGCCGGTTGCCGGGCCTTGATGATGGCCGGCACCCCCACTGCCAGTGAATTGTCAGGCACATCTACCAGCACGACGGCATTGGCGCCGATGATCACGTTGTTGCCGATGCGAATACTGCCCAGCACCTTGGCCCCGGTGCCGATGTCGACGTTGTTGCCGAACACCGGGGCAATCGGCTCGTCGACATTCTTCAGGCCCACCACCACGCCGTTGCGGATACGGCAGTCATCGCCGAAGCGGGCATAGCCGCTGACAACGATGCCGCCAAAATGATCGATGACGAAGTTGCGCCCGATCACCACTTCGCACGGCAGTTCGATACCGGTGATGATCTGGACGAATTTGAACAGCACCTTGTAGATGAGCGAGCACAGTTTGCGCAGCAGTGCCGGGCGCAGCGTATAGCGCCAGCGGCCAAAGCGGTACACCAGCAATACCCAGAAGCCCTGGGCGCCCCAGTCCCCGCCATGGGCACGCAGGTCGGCGCGAATATTCTCGAACATGGCTCCACCTACCTTGTCGGTTGGCTGGCGTACCGGGTCTTGAACAGCAAAGACCAGGTTGCCCGGCAATGACGCCAGCAGGCCTGTATGGCGCCCCAGCCGCGTCGTTTCAACAGCGCCTTGAGTGCCAGCACCAAGTCGCCCAGCGTCACCAGCAGCATGTGCAGGGCAAGCCCCGCCACCCCGTGATGCTTGCGAAAGTACAGCAACTCGCTTTCGATCTGATAGGACGAGATCTGCCGGCTGGCGGCCTCCAGCTCCGCCACCGACTTGGAGCTTTCGCCACCGATATGCACCACCGTGGTATGCGGGTAAAACACCACTTTCCAGCCCGCTTCCTTCACCCGCTTGCAGTGGTCCACCTCCTCGTAATAAAGGAAATAGCGCGGGTCGAACAAACCCACCTTGTCGAGTACTTCGCGGCGTACGAGGTAGAAGCAGCCGGGCAACCAGTCACACTCGCGCACAGAGGCGTGGTCCCAGTTCATTTCGTCGACCATCTTCAGCCCTGGGAAGAACCGCCCCAACCCGGTACGCCCAACGAACACATTGAGCGGCGTGGGGAAGTAGCGACAGCTTGGTTGCAGGTCGCCATCGCGACCCTCCAGGCGCACCCCCAGTACGCCGCACTCCGGGTGGGCGTCCATATAGTCGAGCGTTTTTTGCAGCGAGTCGGCGGCAACGAAGGCATCGGTATTGAGCAGCAAGGCGTACTTGCCCTTGAGGTGCGCCAACAACTGGTTGTTGGCCCGGCCGAACCCCACGTTCTGCTTGTTGCTCAGCAGCAGAGCCTCGGGGCACACCTGGGCCATGCGCTGCACCGAGTCATCGCGCGAGGCATTGTCGACCACCAGGTAGCTGGCCAGCCGCTCGCTGTCGGCCCGGCGCAGTGCATCGAACATCGGCTGCAGCAGTCCAGCGGTATTGAAGTTCACCACCATGACATCCACAGGTTTGCTAGCCATTTTTGCCGTCCCCGAAGAAATACTGACGTCTTTGCGCCATCAATAGCGGTTCAACTTCCGGGTCATAGGCCCCGTTGCGCTGCTTCACCAGGTCTATCCATGGGTAGGCTTCGCAACGTGCCTCGACCCGTTGGATCAACTGCTCGGTGGTACAGATGAACACGGCCGGGTTGCCACCATAGACGGTGCCTGGTGGCACGTCCTTGGTCACCACCGCCCCTGCCGCCACGATGGATTCGGGCCCGATGGTCACGCGAGGCATCACGATCGCACCATGGCCGATGAAGCAATTGTCCTTGATGTCGATGAAACCGACCGAATCCAGGTGCTTGCCAAAGCGATGCTCGATCAGCAATACCACCCCGTCATGACCGATCAAGGTGCAGTCGGACAGGCCCACGCTGTTGCCGATGCGGACCAGCGACGGGTCGAGAAACTTGCAGCCTGTATTGACGAAGAAATTGCTGCCAACCGAGTGAAAGTTGCCCCATCGGGCCAGATAGGCCCCCCATTCAAGACCAGAGGGGTTGCAGAACCTCCTGTAGAATTTGCCCCCTCGCCCGGTTGCATGGGCGTAGTGCGCCACTGCCTTGCGTATCCATCCCTTCATACTGCCTGGCCTCGCGATCTGAACAATCTGGAGTGTCCTGAGGCGTTCCGGTCTCGTTCTTCTAGGTGCTGACCGCATCGCACTCACCCGTGTACAACCCGCATCACGCAGCGGCGCTGCCGGCCGCTTTCATCTTGTTATCGAGGTGGTCGGCCAGCCGCACGGCAAATTGCAACAGCGGCATGGTCGGGTTGGAGGCGCCGCCCTTGGCAAAAATGCTGCTGCCGGCGACATACAGGTTTTCGGTACCGAACACCTTGCAATTGGCATCGACTACACCGAACTGCGGCGAGGCGGCCATACGCGTGGTGCCCATGTGATGGGCATGGGGTGCCATTTTCAGCGGAATCGAGGTGTCATAGACGAAATCGTTGAGTTTGACGAACCCCAGATCCATGTCGGCGAACTGCTTGGCCAGTTCGCTGCCAATGCACTTGATGGTGTGCCGGTCTTCGGCGCTCAGCACCCAATTGACATTGACCTTGGCCACGCCCAGCGCATCCTTTTGGTCCAGCAACGAAATACGGCTGTGCAGGTTGGGAAACTGCTCAATCATGGTGCTGATAATGCCGTCACCCGGGCAACTGAACTTGGCGACGAAGGCGACCTTGTTGGCAAACCCCATGTCGCAGGCCAGGCTCTCGAGAAAATACTTGACCTCGGCAGTGCGGCCATAGGTTTTCACATCGGCCAGCAGGGCGGCGGTGACATTGCCTTTACCGGCCTTGTACTCGTCGACGAAAGCATCGGTGGTGTAGTACTGGCGCGGCTCTGGGTCCTGCCCGGACTTAAGGATAAAAGTGCCCATTTCGATGTTCAGGTGTTCCATGAAACACCCGCCTACCAGCCCTTCCTTGCCCACCACGCCTGCGGCCACCAAGGTCTCGCTGTTGAGCAACTGCCGGGCATTCTCGATGGCACCTGTGGCCAGAATGAAATTGCCAGCCACCAGGCGTTGACGATTGCGCTCATAGTCGGACAACACCACCGCAGCCAGGTGGCCGGAAGCCTTGTCGAACTCCAGGTCGACGCAATTACAGTTGATGAATACGTCCAGGCCTGGGGTCTGCTCCAGTGCTGAAGCGTACTTTTGCGCAAAGCGTGTCGGCGTGCTGAGCAGAAAACGGTCTGCCTCGAAGTCACCACCATTGAGGCCGGCATTCATTGCGCGAAAATCCGAGCCAGGCGCCAGATCGACGATCTCCATCGCTGCCGGCAGGAAGCCTTCGATCTCCGAGTAGGGAATTGGCCAGCCCGGCAAGTCGCCTGGCGGGGCGACGGCAAAATCCGAGGGAGTAAATGGACGACAACGGCCAGCCCAGTGATTGGAGGTACCACCCAGGTAACGCAGGCGGGTTTCCTCGGCATACAGTTCCAGGCCGGTGGATGAGCACGCGTACAAGCCTTGCGAGTGCGGCGCATATTCACGCCCCCCGCCTTCGGCGATCATGACGCTCCAGCCGGCGGCTGCCAGGCGCAAGCCCAAGGTTATACCCGCCGGGCCGGCCCCGATGATGCAGAAGTCATAGTGGTCGCGCAGCGCCTTCTGCTGCTGAAAGTCCTTGATCATACTGACGCGTTCCGGAAGTAACGGGACGGTAATACCCAACCGTTGATTACCACGAATCCGGGCTTTTCGACCGGCTTGCCGGCAACGGCCGCCGAGGCGCCGAACACCGCCCCCCCCACACTGAGCAAGACACAACTCTGGAGAAAACCTCTACGACCCAACTGCGCATTACAAAAAGTGAGCTTCTCCATGATCCCGTGACCTGTAGCCATGAAAGTTACACCCAGCAAACTGCGCTACAGCCAGTTGAAAAAGGCCGTCAACAGTGCCCCGCACAGCGCCCCGACCAGCAACATCGGCAGTACCATCAGCTCACGTTTGAGGCTGAAGATATCCAGTTTGCAGTTCACATACACAACCAGCACAAGCGTTGGCACAGCATGCAGGGCAACCCCCCAGATCGCCCACTCCACCCCGCCAATTGCCAGTAGTAGCGGCAACAGCCCCCATAACGAGACCAGGCGGATAATGTTGTCCATGGCCTGGTACTTGGTCAGGCCCAAGGCAATCCACACCTGATGAGCCAAGGTATAGCGCAATACGATGAACGATAGCGAGAGAATCGCCAGCATCGGCCCGGCTTCGCGGTAGCGATCGTCATACATCCAGCCGATCAGCAGCGGGCTGGCGGTCAGGAAACCGCCACAAATGAACAGCACCAGCAGGTCGACCAGCAGCCGAAAGCGGAAATACAGCGCTTTCAGGCGCGGCTTGTCGTCGGCCCTGGCCGCCTCGCTGAAAGCAGGCAGCGCCACCGCGCCGACAATTTTCATGAGCGCGGTCTGCACCGCACCCAGGATCAGCACGGCGATCGAATACACACCCAGTTGCGCCGCCGACATGCTGGCGCCAAACCATATGCGGTCGCCGTACATCGCCAGCACGCCGACCATCGACGACAACAGGATCCAACGGCCAAACACGATCAACTCGGTGAGCGCCGAACGGTCCCAGCGTAGGTGGTTGTTGGGCCCCTCCAGGGCGGTGTGCCCCAGCACGGTCCAGACGACCGCCGAAACCAGGCCTGATAACACCAGCGCCCAGATCGAATGGGTCAGCAAGCCCAGCACCAGCATCACCACCAGGCCAGCCACCTGCGAGGCAAGGTCGACCAGCACCACGCGCTTTTGTTGGAAAGTTCGTACCGCCACATCTATCTTGGTGGACTGGAAACCCCAGATGACCGCCGACAGGCCGGTCACCGCCAGTACCATCGGCAGTACCGGCGCGGCATAAGTAGAGTCTGCCGGCCACAGCTCAGCCAGTTGTGCCAACCAGGCCCCCAGGGCCAGCAGCAGGGTAAGGGCAAACAGCAGGAAACCGCGGATGATCTGCACGGTCCAGGCGGTATTGAGAAAATCTGGATCGTCACCACGGTGGCTCTGGATGATGTTCTGGCGCAGGCCGACATCGGAAAGCAAATGCAGCAGTATCGAAACAGTGGTAGCAATGACCATCACGCCGAACATTTCCGGCAGCAGCAATCGGGCCATGATCAGATTGCCGCCCAGGCGCATCACCTGTGAAGCCACCTGCGAGACCAGGTTCCACGACCCGGCCCTCAGGGCACGCTTGCGCAGGCTCGCGGCAGCTGACACATCAATCGACGGCATGACTTCAATCTCTGACTGATTGGCTAAAAGTCACTATAGTTTCAATTAGCCACGATGCTAGCCGTTGCCCACCGAAGGAAAGGTGTACATAGCCGATGCCTGAACATTTTCGTGCGTTGATCGTCATCCTGTTTTTGGCGAGCGTGGTCTTCCTGATGGCGCGCCGGCCTGCCACCGACCTGATTCCGCTCAGCGACTACAAGCGCCGGCGCAATCTGTGGTTCCTGCTGACCCTGCTGGCTTTTTTCTCGCACAGCTTCTGGCTGTACCTGGGCGTGGGCGCGGTCGTCCTGTTGCTGGCCGGGCGCCGCGAGCACAACCCCATGGCGCTGTTCTACATGCTGCTGTTCCTGATCCCGCCAGCGTCGGTGCAGGTGCCCGGGTTTGGCGTGGTCAATTACCTGGTCGACCTGAACCATATTCGCCTGCTGAGCCTGTGCGTGCTGCTGCCGGCCGCGCTGCACCTGCGCCGCCAGGGTGACACCCTGCGCTTTGGCCGCACCTGGGCTGATAAATTGCTGGCGGCCGGCCTGCTGTTGCTGAGCGTGCTCTATTTACGCGAAACCACGCCTACCGACACGCTGCGCCAGGCGCTGTACCTGTATGTCGACGTACTCCTGCCGTATTACGTGGCCAGCCGTGGCCTACGTCAGATCAGCGACTTCAAGGACACCCTGCTGGCCTTCGTACTCGCCTCTTTCGTCATGGCGCTGATCGCTGTGGCCGAGTATGTGCGCCACTGGTTACTGTACAGCGCCCTGGTCGACGCCATGGGCGTGCCATGGAGCATGTCCGGCTACCTGAGCCGCGGCGGTGCGCTGCGGGCAAGCGTCACCACCGGCCAGGCGATTGTACTGGGTTACGTAATGAGCGTGGCCATCGGCCTGTTCCTGTTCGTGCAAGGCTATGTGCAACGCCCGTTGCACAGGGCCATGGGCGCCCTGCTGCTGGCCGCCGGGCTGTTCGCGCCATTGTCGCGTGGCCCGTGGATCGGCGCCGTGGTCATCGTGGTGGTGTTCATTGCCCTGGGCAAAGGCGCCGTCAAGCGCCTGGCGCTGCTGGGTGCGGCTGGCATGCTGGCGTTGCCCTTGCTGACTGTCGTGCCTGGCGGCGACAAGGTGCTGGACCTGTTGCCGTACATCGGCAGCATCGAGAAAGAGAACATCACCTACCGCGAGCGGCTGATGGACAACGCCTGGATCGTCATCCAGCGCAACCCATTGTTCGGCTCCTTCGATTTCCGTAACACACCCGAAATGCAGGCGATGATCCAGGGCGAAGGCATCATCGATATCGTCAACACCTACATCAACCTGGCGCTGCGGGCCGGCCTGGTCGGGCTAGGCCTGTTCGTGGCGTTCTTTGCCGTGCTGCTGCTGGGTATCCGCAGGGCCATGCTCAGTTTTGCCGACAAGGATGACGAACGACGACAGCTCGGCCGGGTGTTGCTGGCAACGCTGATCGGCATTCTGGTCATCATCTTCACCGTCAGCAGCATCACCTTCATCCCGGTGGTGTACTGGTCTATCGCAGGGCTGGGCGTGGCCTACATCCAGATGGTTCGCCGCCTGCACAACAGCCCGGCCGTTGAGCTGGCAGAACCCGACCTACAACCCAGGTAATGCTCATGAATAGGCTGTCCCTGCGTCATTACGTGCGCCTTTCGGCCATTGCCGGCCTGGCCCTGCTGCCGCTGGCCAGCTGGGCTTCAGACTGGCAGGTCAGTGTCGATGAGCAAAATGGCTTGCCTACCGTGACACACGGCGGTGGCCCGGTCATGAAGGCCAAATTCGATTTCTGGGCTGCCAACTGGAGCTGGACCGGTTTCTATACCGACTTCAAGGTCAATGGCCCTTACCACTACACGCTGCGGGGCAAGAACAAGGAACTGGACTTCGACCTGCAGGCTGACATCCGTAAGGAACAGGCACAAACCCTGAGCTGGGCCTTCGACCTCGACGCCCACAGCCGCCAGAACGGTGTCATGGGTGGCGGCATGGTGTTCCAGTTCGATCCGGCACAAATCGCCGGCGACATGGGGGCCCCGCAGTTGCTGCCCGACAACCGCGGCTGGACGTGGGGCAAGGCCGACCAGGGTCGCCGCATCGAAATGCGCTTCGACCCGCCACTGGCCAAGGTCTATTTCGAGCGCGGCAACCCGTCCGAGCTGCGCGCATTCCTCTACAAGGACCCGATCAGCGCCGGCCGCCAGCAGCTCAAGGCTGTGCTCAACGTGACCGGCGACATCGAACTCGGCCCGACGCCCACCGAGCGCTTCGGCCTGGCAGACCCCGCCAAGTGGCCTGATGACCAACTGGACTGGCGCACCTCGCCGGTGGACCTGTCGTTCCTCAACGCAGCGGAAAAACCCGCCGGCAAGCGTGGCTTCGTCAAGGCGGTCGGCGACCAGTTGATGTTCGCCGACAATACTCCAATACGCTTCTGGGGCACCAACCTGTCGGCCTACTCGCTGTTCAAAAGCCCCGACGACGAAATACGCCAACAGGCCAAACGCCTCTCGGCACTGGGTTTCAACCTGGTGCGCCTGCATCACCACGACTCGCCCTGGGTCAGCCCCAACGTATTTGGCGATGGCACCTTGGTGCGCGATACCCAGCAGCTCAGCACCGAATCGCTGCGCAAGCTCGACCTGTGGATCAAGTCACTCAAGGACGAAGGCATCTACATCTGGCTGGACATGCATGTGCAGCGTGCGTTTACCGCCAACGACAATATCGAAGACTTCAAGGAGCTGCCCGAGAAGGATGGTCGCGTCGACCTGAAGGGTTACGCCTACGTGAACGACAGTATCCAGCAAGCGATGAAACGCTTCGCCGAGCAGTACCTGACCCATGTGAACGAATACACGGGCCTGGCCTACAAGGACGACCCGGCCATCGCCGCCGTGCTGATCACCAACGAGAATGACCTGACCCAGCATTACGGCAACGCCCTGATGCCGAACAAGGATGTACCGCGCCACAGCGAGCGCTACATGACCGCGGCCAAGGCCTTTGCCAAACAGTTTGACCTGCCCGCCGACCTGACCTGGCGTGCCTGGGAGCATGGGCCGTCGAAGCTGTTGCTCAACGAGCTGGAACAACGCTTCAATGCCGACATGATCGCCCACTTGCGCAGCGTGGGCGTGAAAGTCCCCATTGCGACCACCAGCACCTGGGGCGGCAATGGGCTTAGCGCACTGCCGGCACTGAGCGTTGGTGATGTCATCGACGCCCACAGCTACGGCGACGCAGGCCAACTGGAGAAGAACCCGCTGACCAGCGACGGCATGATCGACTGGATTGCTGCCGCCCAGGTCGTCGGCAAACCGCTGACCGTCACCGAGTGGAACGCCGAGCCCTTCCCGCTGCCGGACCGTCACTCGCTACCCATTTACATCGCCGGCACTGCCAGCCACCAAGGCTGGGACGCCATGCTGCAATACGCCTACAGCCAACAAGCATTCAACCCAGGTTGGCGCACGGCGGACAACTGGCACGCGTACAACGACCCGGCGATGATCGCCACCCTGCCCGCCGCTGCCCTGCTCTATCGCCGTGCGGACGTGAAACCCGCCACCACTCGCTACGTGTTCGCACCGACACCTGACACCCTGTACAACCAGGAAATCACCCCGCGTAACTCACCGCTGTTGCGCACGGCCATGGAAAAGGGCCAGTTGCAGATCGCCCTGCCACACACGCCGCAATTGCCCTGGCTAAAACCCGCGCCCATCCCGGCAGGCGCGCAAGTGCTGCATGACCCGGGGCAATCGCTGCTGGCCGCCGATGCCACCGAGTCGGTGACCGATACGGGCGAGCTCAGGCGCAACTGGCAACAAGGCATCTACACCATCGACACGCCACTGACCCAGGCCGCCAGCGGCTGGCTGGGCGGCCGCCCGGTCAACCTGGGTGCCATTCAGGTACAAGCGAAAACGCCTTACGCCAGCGTCGTGGTCCAGAGCCTGGACGGCAAGGCACTGGGCCAGTCGCGCGAGCTTCTGCTGTCTCTGGGCACCCGTGCCATGCCCAAGGCCGATGACAAGACGCCGTTCAATGTCGAGCCCCTTGAAGGCCGCCTGGACATCAAGGCACCCGCCGGCCTGAAACTGTTCGCCCGCGATGCACGGGAGCAGCTGAAACCGCTGCCGGTGGCCTACAAGGAGGGGCAATACACCATTACCTTCGACGGAACCTACATGTCCAATTGGCTATTCTTGAAATAGAGCATATGGCCATCTACGCTCAGGTCACCTGTAGCTGATCATCCCACCTGCACGTGTCAGGGAGTGTTCACTGCGTCTGTAAACAGCAGATTCCAGGAGGTGGGGATGAAATATCTGGTTGTGGGTGGTGCGGGCTACATTGGCTCGCACATGGTCAAGCACCTGCTCGCCGCCGGCCATGAAGTGCTGGTGGCGGACCTGGTCTCACCTGGCCCCGGTATCCAGTGGGCCAAGCTCGACATCGCCGACGAAGCCGCACTGGATGTGCTGTTTGGCGTGTGCCACTTCGATGCGGTGTTTCACTTCGCCTCGTTCATTCAAGTGGGCGAGTCGGTCAGTGCACCCGGCAAGTACTACCAGAACAACGTCGCAGCCACCCTTTCCCTGCTGCAGGCCATGGTCAATGCCGGCATCAGGCACCTGGTGTTTTCTTCGAGTGCCGCCGTTTACGGCAACCCGCAGTACGTGCCGATCGATGAAGCGCACACCAAGGGACCGATCAACCCGTACGGGTTGAGCAAATGGATGGTCGAGCAGATTCTTGAGGACTTCGACCGGGCCTATGGTTTGAAGTCGGTATGCCTGCGCTATTTCAATGCAGCGGGCGCTGACCCGGAAGGCCAGCTAGGCGAGCGTCATGAACCGGAAACCCATCTGATCCCCTTGATCCTGCAGGCTGCATCTGGCCGGCGTGAGGCGGTGACAGTGTTTGGTCGCGACTACGACACACCGGATGGCACCTGCATACGCGACTACGTGCATGTGGCAGACCTGGCGGCGGCCCATGCACTGGCAGTGGATTATTTACTGGACGGTGGCGAGCGTGCCGCGTTCAACCTGGGCAATGGCCTGGGCTTTTCGGTGCAGCAGGTGATCGATACGGCCCGGGCAGTGACCGGGCGACAGATCAATGCCCTTGACGCACCGCGTCGCGCCGGCGACCCGCCACGGCTGGTGGCGGATGCGAGCAAAGCCATGCAGGTGCTGGGCTGGCGCCCGGCATTCGCCTCGCTTGAGCAGATTGTTCGGCATGCGTGGCAGTGGGAGTTGCAGTATCCCTGGGAGCGCTGAGTTGCCCTCGGCTTCCTGTAGGCGCAGCACAAGGCGGCGTCTACAGGCGCATTGCCAGAAGGCTCAGTAATAGGTGCGCGGCTGTTCGTCAGCCTTGTTCAACACTGTCCCGATCAGGTTCACCGTGCCCAGGTGATGCAGGCAATCCTCGATTTCCTTCTTGTTGTTCATTCCGTTGGCCACCACCAGCAACACGCAGTCGAACTTGGGCATCACGGTGATCGCATCGTCCGAGCTGAGCAGCGGTGGCAAATCGAAAATGCAGATGCGCGATTCGTAGCGGTTGCGCAAATCGCCAATCAGGTTGTTCACCTTGGGCGAGGACAGCATCTCGGTCGACAGGGGCACGGGTACCCGCGTTGGCAGCACCACGAAGCGCGGCAAGGTGGGGTTGACCAGACAGTCCTGCAACTCGGCCTTGTCCGTCAGAAACTCGTTCAGTGCCTGCTCCATGGGCAGGCCCAGGTAACTGCCGACCTTGGGCCGGCGCAGGTCGAAGTCCACCAGCAACGCAGTCTTGGTGGTATGGTGGGCAATACTCATGGCCAGGTTGATCGCCAGCATTGTCTTGCCCGCTTCCGGCGTTGGCGAGGTGATGGCCAAGGTGCGCCAGCCGTTCTCATCCATGGCCCTGAGCACCTGCGTACGCAACAGGTCGATCGGCCCGTTCATGTTGGAGTTCTTGTTGTACGCCACGATGCGGTTACGCTCCAGGTGGTCTGCACGCAGCGGCACCACCTTGGTGTTCACGTAATCGAACTGACCCGGCACTTCGGCCAGCGCCGTACCGGGGGCGGGAGACAGTGCCTGGGGAGTACCCGGGGTAACCTGATGAATATTGTTGCCAACAGCCGGCTTGATCCTGTCCATCACTGCTTTCCCTATACAAACCGAGACATGACTTTGTACAACAGCACATCCAGTGGCATGTAGAACACGTGCACCAGCCCTATCATGATAGCTGCCAACGCCAGTGCCGCCAGGATCAGGCGATTGCGCCAGCGCTTGCGTCGAGCCACGTCGGCCCGGGTATCGATATAAGGCAGTGCCACCAGTACCCGTTTGCCCAGCAGACTTTCCAGGGCACCAACGCCTCGCACGCGCTGATTGAGCATTTCCAGCAGCATCACCAACGCCCCGCCACCGGCCGGTGCCAGCACCAGACCCAGCGCAGCGATTTTCTTGCGGTTAGGCTTGATCGGCTTCTCAGGCAACAGAGGAGGCTCCAGCAGCACAAAGCGTTCAGCCTTGTTTTCCTGCTCGAGGCTTTCGGTAATCTTTGCGCCCATTTCCTTGGCACGAATCTCTTCGTATTTCTTGCGCGCGTTGTCGTGGTCACGCATCAAGGTCACCAGACCACGCTCGACTTGCGGCGCCTCGAGGATCTCGGCTTCGTAGCCTTCCATTTTCCGGGTCAGCTCACGCTTTTGTTCTGCCAGCGAGGCAATACGCACCTGGGCGGCGCTCATCTTGGCGCGAACACGGGCCGCGTCGAGGCTGACCGTGGACACGGCCGCAGTGCTCCCCCCACTGGCTTCGAGTGCCTGTATCTTGCGTTTGACCGACACTACATCCGGGTGGGCATCCTTGTAACGGGTCAGCAGCTGCGCGTATTCGGCTTTCAGGCTTGGCAGGTCGTCGGGCTGGTCGGCACGGGTTGGCCGGGTGCCCTCGGCAGCCTTGGTGGCAAGGCCGGCATTGGCCGCAGACAGCTCCAGCTCAAGGTAGCGCAGCTCCTCCTGGGCAGCCTTGTAGTCACGGTCGACCTCACGGAATTCCAGCTCCGCCCGCGACAGCATGTTCATCCGCAGGGTCTGGTGCTCGGGCAAGGCATTGGCATGGGCCTGCTTGAAATCGGCCAGCTGATTTTCCAGGGTGGCCAGCTCGGCACCCAGCTTGTTGGCTTCCTGGGTGAGGAATTCGGTGGTTTCGTTGGCCCGCTCGGTGCGCTGCTTGAGGTTTTCGTTGAGGAACAGCGTCACCAGTTCATCGGCGACTTCCTTGGCTACTTGTGCCTGTTTGTGCTCGAACGACACATTGAACGCCACGGTCGCCTCACCACGACCGCGCACGAAGGTGGTAAGGGTTTCGACCACGATCGCGTTGCGCATCTGGTCGATCTTGTCGCTTTCGCTGAAGCGCTTGTCGGCGAAGAGCTCGTACTTGCCGATGATGCGCAGCAGGTTGTCGCGGGTCATCACCCGTTGGCGGATCACCTCGATGCGCTCATCGGCAAAGCTGGTGTTATTGGTCGACACCAGCTCAGGCGAAATCTGCTGCGACTCCACCAGAATGGTGCCGGTCGACTGATAGATCGGCGGCACCATCAGCGCGACGGCCACGGTCGCGGCGAGAATGACTGCGGCACTCACCCCTAACACCAGGGCCCTGTCCTTGATAATGGCGATGTAATCTCTGAGGGAGAGCTCGTAGTCAGACTTCATAGGGCCACCTGCCTGCAGTTCAGATGTCGGGGTACCTGTACGTCAACGTCAAACCAACGATCGTAGCGGTCGCATCCGGTACATGGTCCTGCTGCCGTTCCTTGTACATCAGCGACAGGCGCAGGTCCCAGTAAGGCGAAAACTGGCGGCTGGCCCATACGCTGTAAGTCTGCAGCGTGTTGGGCGACTGCCCTTTGCTGTCTTGCCACGCGGCGTCGGCACCGACCCGGGACAACTCGGTCAGCGCATAGCTCCACACACCACGCACCTGGTCCAGCTCGGCGAAGCCGCCTTCGGCGCTTGCTACCGTGCTGCGCTCGGCGGTAAAGCTGGCGTCGGCACGCGGGCCGGTGTAAAGCAGCGCAACACCACCCTCCCCGCGCCGGCCGCCGTCATCACCTGACACTTGGTTGACGCCAACATGGGCATCGGCGCTCAAGCCTTCGGCAAGCTGGTATTTGATGCCGACTGCCGGGGTGTAGCTGTTGGAAGCGGTCGCGGTAAGGTCCTGTTCTGGCTCATAGCGCCGGGCACCAAAACGGGTATACAGGTCAGCTCGCTCACTCCAGGCGTAAGTCCAGGTAAAGACGTTCGCCAGTTCGTCGTAGCCCGTCAGCGTGCTGATGTCATAACGGGCACGGCTGTAGGTGGTTTCGTTGCTCAAGGTACTGCGCTCGGTCACCGCCTGGCTCCAGTTGCCAGTCAAGGTGTAAAGCTTCTGCGTACCGTCGGTGGTAATCACCCCGGTATCCAGTACTGTCCCCGACAATGTCGAGCTTTCGTTGTAGCGCCCCACCAGGCCGAACCGCCCCCGCTCGGTGGTGCGCTGCCAACCCAGGCTGATGTCAGGGTCTTCACGGTCATCGACGATATCCGTATCGGACGAGCGCAGCACATGCATGCCAAGCCCCAACCTCAATTCGTCACGGTCGAAAGTACCAATCAGGGTGTAATCCGGCGCGATGATCGTGCGCGTTATGCCCTTTTCCCCCGAGGTCAACAGCAATGGGTTGCTGTCGTATTCGACGGATGTCGGTACCACCACCGTAGACTGCCAATTTGCCGCCAGTACCGCGTCCGTGAACGGCAAGACCAGGATTGCCGTTGCAATGCGAGTTGTTCTAAGAAGAGGCATTAAATGTTCTTATTAAAGGCAAGATCAAGGAACGACCAGCGTATCGCCAGCCTGAAGTTGGATGTTGGTGGACATGTCCCGCCCAGACACCAGGTCCTTATATCGCACGGGCAGGATCTTTTGGGAAGCACCGGTGCCGCGGACCACCTTGATTTCGCTTTCATCCGCAAACTTGTCCAGGCCGCCCGACATGCTCAGCGCCTGCAATACGGCCGTGGGGCCTGCCATTTGCACAGGCCCGGGCTTGATCACTTTGCCCTGTACATAGACCATGTTGCCGGCAATGCTTTTGACGACAACGCTGACGTTAGGGTCGGGGAGGAATTTTTCGAGTTTGGCAGCGACCTGCTTTTCCACTGCCGTCACATCCAGCCCGGCAACATTGATGCGCCCGGCCAAGGGGAAGGTGATACTGCCATCGGGAAGTACGGTGGCTTCTTGACGCAGGCTGTCTTCCTGCCACACCGATACCATCACCACATCGCCGGGGCTGAGCAGGTAGGCAGCACTGCTCTGGTCGGCGTTACCGGCGCCAGACCACACCGTCAGCATGCAGAAAGCGGCAAACATTGAACGCACCATGAGGGTCCCTCCGGCCAAATGGCCCGACAAAGAGCACTGAATGAGAACAACACACCAACTCTCGCTCCGCTTCACGGCGCACAGCTGCCGTGATGGCCTCGACCTTCCTGGAGGCCCTTGCCTTGACGCTGCAGACGTGGCTGCAACGCCTTGTAAACGTTGGCCCTAGGGGCTACTGGGAATATAGCAACGGTTGGAGAATTCACAAGCCATGCTTGTGGCCTCGCAGCAATGGGTCACTTTAGGTACCCGGTATACGGCTCAGATCTTTCTGCGGTTGGCAACGGCAACAAAACCGACCACAGCAAAGGCAAAGAACCAGCCTGCAGTTGAAACAGGAATGATACTGTTCTGATTTATATACGAATCCGCTGCGCGGGCAGCACCACTTAGCATCACCAGCAAGAACATCGATTTGATTATCAGAGTCGTGCGCATACTCCCCTCCTAAAAACAGGAAAATCAATTAGTTATTGGCGCTGTGCTGCGGGAGTTGTTTCGTTGTTGACTTGAGCTTATGGGCACAATGACATTACGTCAATGATCCGACACCATAATAAAATTCAATGAGCGATGGGCGCATTCGTCAAAAAAACGGCATGCAGATTATGCAAGGGAGGGATGATGCGATGAACATGGCGTTTCACAGCTGAGAACACGTGGGGGCATGATTGCCCCCTGCGGTTTCATTCGTCTGCGTGGTGAACCACAACCAGTAACTGCGCCGGTGTCGCACCTACCGAGCGCAGGCGGTGCGGCGTCTGGGCATTGAAATGCAGGGCGTCGCCCTGCTCCAGCAACACCCGCTCACTCATGAAATCCACTTCCACCTGGCCTGCGTGAACAAACAGGAACTCTTCGCCCTGGTGTTCCTTGAACGTGGGGTCGCTGAACTCGGACGGCGGCTGAATCAGAAACGGCAGCAGGCTGCGCTGGCCAACCTGACTGGTGAGGGCCGCGTACCCCGGCCCTTGCCCATCGCCCACCAAGGCCTGGCGCTCGGTACGGCGCACCAGGCTGTAGCGGCTCTGACCGGGCTGTTCTTCGGCGAACAGCTCTTCGACATTGACGTTCAGTGCCCTCGCCAGTTTCAGCGCCGCAGCGATCGAGGGCGTGTTGAGGCCGCGCTCGACCTTGGACAGGTAGCTTTTGGTCATGCCAGTCTTTTCGGCCAGCATTTCCAGGGTCATCCCCAGTTTCTTACGCAGCAGTTTCAATCGGATAGACATGTGACGCGGGTTTCCCAGGCTGAGGCAGCCATGATACGCGTCTGAAAGCTGGCGCCAAGTCTCCAGGGGCCTCGAATCAAGGCATCACGGGCGGCACGTACTGCAGCGTTGTACCCAGCGCCCACAGCAACACCAGCACCAACGGCACATGCACCAGCAATTGCACGAACGAGAAACCGATCAGGTCGCGCGCCTTGAGCCCCAGCACGCCCAGCAGCGGCAGCATGTAGAACGGGTTGATCAGGTTCGGCAAAGCTTCGGCCGCGTTGTAGATCTGCACGGCCCACCCCAGGTGGTACTGCAGGTCGTTGGCCACCAGCATCACGTAAGGGGCCTCGATGATCCACTTGCCGCCACCTGAAGGGATGAAGAAGCCCAGCACCGCCGAATACACGCCCATCAGCACGGCATACGTGTCATGGGTGGCAATCTGGGTGAAGAACAGTGAAATATGGTGGGCCAGCGTCTGTTCATCGACGCCCTTCACCTGGGTGAGGATAGCGGCGATCGAACCATACAGCGGGAACTGGATGAGCACACCGGTGGTGGTCGGTACCGCGCGTGCCACCGCGTCAAGGAAGCTGCGTGGGCGCCAGTGCAGCAAAGCACCGAGCATGATGAACAACAGGTTGTAGGTGTTGAGCCCCGAGATGGCGGTAATCGCAGGTTTTGTCGCAAACTCCTGATACAGCCAGCCAGCAGCCAAGGCCACCAACAGCAGGATCAGGATCGGGCTGTGTTCCAGCCACTCCCCCGGGCGCGTGCGTTGCGGCGCGGGTGGCGCTGTGAAGCTGGGGTCGACACCGCAGTCTTCTGCGCTACGTGCGCTGTTCGGGCCCGGAGCGGTGGCATAGGCGATCACCAGCGAGACCACCACCAGTGCCGCCAACATCACGCCGGACTGCCAGAGAAAGATGGTTTCGGTAAACGGGATCACCCCGGTTATCGACAGGATTGAAGGTGGCAGGCTGGCCGGGTTGGCCTGCAGCTGCGCCGCCGAGGATGACAGGCCCAACGCCCACACCGCACCCAGGCCCAGGTAAGCCGCCGCACCCGCAGCGCGGTAGTCCATCTTCAGGTCGGTGCGCCTTGCCAGGGCGCGCACCAACAAACCTCCAAACACGAGCGACAGCCCCCAGTTGAGCAAGGAGGCCAGCATCGAGATCAGTGCTACCCAGCACACTGCCGAGCGCCCATTGCCGGGGATGCGCGCCAGGCGATCGATCAGCCTCGCGGCGGGCGGCGAGCTGGCCACCACATAACCGCCGATGACCACGAAGGCCATCTGCATGGTGAACGGTATCAGGCTCCAGAAGCCGTCGCCAAACGCCTTGGCGGTGTCGGTCGGTTTGGCGCCCATGGCCAGTGCGCCGATACACACCAGCAGCACCGCCAGCGCGGCGAACACCCAGGAGTCGGGGAACCAGCGTTCAGCCCAGTTGGAGCAGCGCAAGGCAAAGCGCGCGGAGCGGCTGTCTTGAATTTCAGCGGCCACGGTTGAATTCCTTTTATTGGTTTTATGGGATGAAGCGGTATTGCCAGGCAACGCAAAAAACCTGTGGGAACGGGTTGACCCGCGAATGCGGCGGTCAATGTACCGACGCATTCACGGGTCAACCCGCGCCTACAGGGTGAGATCACGTCATGCCTTAGAAGGTCATTTCCTTCACATCATCCGGCACGATCAGTTTGCCGGCGGTTTTCTCGATGATTTCCTCGACGCTGACCCCTGGCGCGGTCTCGCGCAGGATGAAGGCGCCGTCTTCGATTTCCAGGTAGGCCAGGTCGGTCAGCACCTTGCGGATGCAGCCTGCACCGGTCAACGGCAGGCTGCACTGTGGCAGCAACTTGGACTCGCCGTCCTTGGAGGCGTGGGTCATGGTAACGATGATGTTGTCGGCGCCGGCCACCAGGTCCATGGCCCCGCCCATGCCCTTGACCAGCTTGCCCGGAATCATCCACGAGGCGATGTTGCCCTGCACGTCCACCTCGAAAGCCCCCAGTACGGTCAGGTCGACGTGGCCGCCACGGATCATGGCGAACGATTGTGCCGAATCGAAAATCGAGGCGCCGCGGCGGGCGGTGACCGTTTGCTTGCCGGCGTTGATCATGTCGGCATCGAGGGTGCTTTCGGTGGGGAATTCGCCCATGCCGAGCAGGCCGTTTTCCGATTGCAGCATCACATCCATGTCGGCGGGTACATAGTTGGCCACCAAGGTGGGGATGCCGATGCCCAGATTGACGTAGTAACCGTCCTTCAGTTCACGGGCAACGCGTTGCGCCATCTGTTCGCGGGTCAGTGCCATGGTCAGGATCTCTTTATTGTTCGGGTGGATGGCGCTCAGGCCTTGACGGTGCGCTTTTCGATACGTTTTTCGAAGGTGCCGACGATGACACGGTCCACGTAGATGCCCGGGGTGTGGATTTCGCTTGGCAGCAACACGCCGGGTTCGACGATTTCTTCCACTTCGACCACGGTGATCTTGCCGGCGGTGGCCGCCAGCGGGTTGAAGTTTTGCGCAGTGTTGCGGTACACCACGTTGCCGTAGTGGTCGGCCTTCCAGCCCTTGACGATGGCGAAGTCACCGGTGATGGACTCTTCCAGGATGTACTTGCGGCCCTTGAACTCGCGGATTTCCTTGCCGTCGGCAACCGGGGTGCCATAGCCGGTGGCGGTGTAGAACGCCGGAATGCCGGCACCACCTGCGCGCATTTTTTCGGCGAGGGTGCCCTGTGGGGTCAGTTCCACTTCCAGCTCGCCACTGAGCAACTGGCGTTCGAACTCGGCGTTTTCGCCCACGTAGGAGGCGATCATCTTGCGAATCTGCCGGTCTTCCAGCAGCACGCCCAGACCAAAACCGTCAACGCCGCAGTTGTTGGAAACCACGGTCAGGCCCTTGACGCCACGCCGCTTGATTTCGCTGATAAGGTTTTCCGGGATGCCGCACAGGCCGAAACCACCGGCCAGTACCGTCATGTTGTCGGTCAGGCCTTCGAGGGCCTGTTCATAGGTTGCAACGCGCTTGTCCAGTCCGGCCATGCTGATCCGCCTTTTGTAGTTGTTTAACCGACGAGGCTGTCGGTGAGCGTGTGCAGACATCTTCACCGCAAGCGACTGATTTGTTAATTTTGTTTTCGTCATCGATTGATAATTTTTACAAAACAAACGATAGGCCCGACATGAACGTCAAACAATTGCGCGCCTTTGTCGCCGTGGCCAAGTACCAGAGCTTCGCCCAGGCCGGTGAACACCTGCACGTTTCGCAACCGGCACTGAGCCTGACCATCAAGGCGCTGGAAGAAAACCTCGGCGGCGCCCTGCTCAGCCGCACCACGCGCAGCGTCAGCCTGACTGCCGAAGGCGAAGTGCTGCTGCCACTGGCACGCCGCCTGCTGGCCGACTGGGACGATACCGAAGAGATGCTGCGCCAGCGCTTTACCCTGCAATTGGGCCGTGTGTCAGTGGCGGCCATGCCGGCTTTTGCCGGCAACCTGTTGCCCCACGCGCTCAAGGTGTTTCGCCAGCGCTACCCCAAGGTCAACGTCACGGTGCACGACGTGATCAACGAACAGGTACAGGAACTGGTACGCCATCGCCGCGTCGAACTGGGCATCGGCTTCGAGCCGGATAACATCGATGGGCTGGACTTCCACCCGTTGTACATGGACCGCTTCGTTGCGGTAGTGGCCGCCGACTCGCCCTTGGCGCTGCTGCCCCAGGTCAGCTGGGCACAGCTGATGGCCGAAGATTTCGTGGCCCTGCAGCGCCCTTCGGCGGTGCGCCTGCTGATGGAGCAGAATGTGGCGGCCCGCCACGGCAAGCTGGCAGTCGCGTTCGAAAGCCACCAGCTGACGACCATCGGCCGCATGGTGGCCAGCGGCCTGGGGGTCAGTGCTGTGCCGGCGCTGTGCATCAACCAGATGCAGGAGCTGGGTGCCCGCTGCGTAACCTTGGTCGAGCCCACTGTCGAGCGGCGCATCGGCGTGATTGCCCTCAGCGAGCACAAGCTTTCCACCGCAGCGCAAGCACTGCTTGAGGTGCTTCTTTCCAATACCCGGATCCCGGAGGTGACATGCGTTACGTAAATCTGGCAGGCACGAGTGTTCCAGCCATCGGCCAAGGCACCTGGTACATGGGCGAAGACCCAGGTCGCAAGGCTGCCGAAGTCGCGGCGCTGCAACAGGGCATCGAGCTGGGCCTGAACCTGATCGACACCGCCGAGATGTATGCCGAAGGGGGGGCAGAAGAGGTCGTTGGCCAAGCCATTGCCGGGCGCCGCGACCGGGTATTTCTGGTCAGCAAGGTCTACCCGCACAATGCCGGCCTGCGCGGCATGGCGGCTGCCTGCGAACGCAGCCTAACGCGCCTGGGCACTGATTGCATCGACCTGTACCTGCTGCACTGGCGTGGTCAGCACCCGCTGGAGGAAACCGTCGAAGGCTTCGAGCGCTTGCGCGAGCAAGGCAAGATCAAGCGTTGGGGCGTGTCCAACTTCGACGTCGACGACCTGCGCGAACTGCACAACCCTGATTGTGCCACCAACCAGGTGTTGTATAACCCGGCCCAACGCGGCATCGAATTCGACTTGCTACCGTGGTGCGAAAAACGTGGCTTGCCAACCATGGCCTACTGCCCGCTGGCTCAGGCCGGGCGCTTGTTGCAGCACCCGGTACTGGCAGAAATCGCCGAGCGCCATGGCGCCACACCGGCCCAGGTCTGCCTGGCCTGGGTGACCCGCGATGACGGCGTGATCGCCATCCCCAAGGCGGTGGCGCCCGAGCACGTGCGGCTCAATGCGGCGGCGGGAGCGCTGACCTTGACCGGTGAAGACCTGCGGGCGATCGACCGGGCGTTCCCTGCACCGACGCGCAAGCAGCGGTTGGCGATGGTGTAGGCGAGCACAAGCGGGACCAGGACGCGACCTTTGGGAGCAACTGTCTTGCTCAATTTCTAAAAGCTGGCGCGATCCCTGTGGGAGCGGCCTTGTGTCGCGATAGGGCCGCGCAGCGGCCCCAGGATCTCGGCATCATGCATAGATTGCTGGGGCCGCTTTGCGGCCCTATCGCGACACAAGGCCGCTCCCACATGGGGGCTCAGGCCTAGTGGCAAACGTGGCCGTCGACCAAGGAATAACGCACCGTGGCCGATGAATGATTGGGGCAGGCTCAAGGTTGCAGGCGGTCAATGTGGGGCATGCCCGCGAACACCGGCAAGGCCGGTGCCCTGCAACGCGGTGGCTGCTTCGCGGGCTCGCCCGCACCCACAGGGAACCACGCAAGTACCGAGCGTTGGGGGTCAGTGAAAATCCCGGCTGCGCACATCCAGCCCTTGCAGCAGCGGACTCACATCCTCCAACCGCCGCGCAATCAGGTGCCGCACCCCATTCTCCTGCTCCAACCGCCCACTGACCTTGAGCAGCTGCGAACCCACCAGCGCCCGCCGCTGCCGTTCGGCCAGCGCACGCCACACCACCACGTTGACCATGCCATGTTCGTCTTCCAGAGTAACGAAGGTCACACCGCTGGCGGTTTGAGGCCGTTGCCGGCCCACCACCAGCCCGGCCACGGCAATGTTGTCGCCATGCTCCACACCCTGCAATTCACTGGAGCTGCGACACCCCAGCGCCCTCAGGCGAGCGCGCAACAGGGCCAGCGGATGTGGGCCAAGCGTAGTGCCGAGGGTTTGATAATCGGCCATCAGGTCCTCGCCCACGGTTGGCACGGGCAATTGCACCGGTTCTTCAGGCAAGGCCTGCGCATCGGCGAACAACGGCAGCTGCGGCTGCACCGCCGCCACCTGCCAGCGCGCCTGATGCCGATCGCTGGCCAAGGCGCGCAGCGCCCCGCCATCAGCCAGGCGGGCACGGGCCCGTGCGTCCAGGCCGGCGCGCAGGCACAGGTCTTCGACGTTGCGCCACGGCCGCTGCGCCCTCGCCTGCTGCACGCGCCTGGCATCGGCTTCGGCCAGGCCACGCACCAGTCGCAGGCCCATGCGAATGGCCAGGGTGCCTTCAGCATCAGGCTCCAGGGTGCAGTCCCAGTCGCTGTGGCAGACATCAACCGGCCGTACCTCGATACCTTGACGGCGAGCCTCTTGCAGCAGCTGATCAGGGCTGTAGAAGCCCATCGGCCAACTGTTGACCAACGCACAGGTGAAGATCGCCGGCTCATGGCACTTCAGCCAACTGCTGGCATAGCACAGCAAGGCGAAGCTGGCCGCATGCGACTCAGGGAAGCCATAGCTGCCAAACCCCTTGATCTGCTCGAAGATGCGCTCGGCAAACGCCAGCGTGTAACCATTGCGCAACATGCCCTGCACCAGCCGTTCGCGGTGCGGTTCCAGGCCGCCGTGGCGCTTCCAGGCTGCCATGCTGCGGCGCAACTGGTCGGCCTCGCCCGGGGTATAGTCGGCCGCGACCATCGCCAGTTCCATCACCTGCTCCTGGAACAGCGGCACGCCCAAGGTACGTTCGAACACTTCCTTCAGTTGCGGCGACGGATACGTCACCGGTTCCTGCTTCAGGCGCCGGCGCAGGTACGGGTGCACCATGTCGCCCTGAATCGGCCCGGGGCGGACGATGGCGACCTCGATGACCAGGTCGTAGAATTTTTGGGGCCGCAGCCGCGGCAACATGGCCATTTGCGCGCGTGACTCGATCTGGAACACGCCCATGGTCTCGGCACGGCTGATCATGGCGTAGGTGGCCGGGTCTTCGCTGGGGATGGTCGCCAGGGTCAGGTGCCGGCCACGGTGGTGCTGCAGCAGGTCGAAGCAGCGGCGCAAGGCGCTGAGCATGCCCAACGCCAGTACGTCGACCTTGAGCAGGCCAACCATGTCCAGATCATCCTTGTCCCACTGGATCACCGTGCGCTCCGGCATCGCAGCATTCTCCACCGGCACCAGCTGGTCGAGCGGTTGCTGGGAGATGACAAAACCGCCCGGGTGCTGTGACAGGTGCCGGGGGAAGCCGATCAGTTCGCCGGCCAGCACCAGCACCCGCCGCAGCGAAGGGCTGCCCGCTTCGAAACCGGCTTCGGCCAGGCGCTGGTCATCGGGTATGCGATCGCTCCAGCGGCCACAGCATTTGGCCAGGGCATCCACCTGGTCGGCAGGTAGCCCCAGCACCCGCGCCACATCCCGCACCGCACCGGCGGCATGGTAGGTGTTGACTACCGCAGTGAGCGCCGCCCGGTGCCGGCCATAGCGACGGAACACATACTGGATCACCTCCTCGCGCCGGTCGTGTTCGAAGTCCACGTCGATGTCCGGCGGCTCGTTGCGCTCGCGCGACAGGAAGCGCTCGAACAGCAGGTGGTGTTTCATGGGGTCAAGCTCGGTGATGCCCAGTACGAAGCACACCACCGAGTTGGCTGCCGACCCCCGGCCCTGGCATAGGATGCGCTGGCTGCGGGCGAAGGCGACAATGTCGTGCACCGTCAGGAAGTAGCTTTCGTAACCCAGCTCTTCGATCAGCCCCAGTTCCTTGGCAAGCACAGCCCGCACTTTGCCACTCGGCCCGCCTGGCCAGCGCAGCGGCAGGCCTTGCTCGCACAATTCACGCAGCCAGCTTGCCGGGGTATGCCCCTCGGGCACCAGTTCGCGTGGGTACTGGTAGTTCAGTTCGCTCAGGTCAAACTGGCAGCGCCGTGCAATGACCAGGGTCTCGGCCAGCAGGTCGAGCGGATACAACTCGGCCAGTTGCGCCTGGCTGCGCAGGTGCCGTTCGCCATTGGCAAACAGAAAGCGCCCGGCCTCGCTCACCTGGCAATGCTGGCGGATGGCAGTCATGCAGTCCTGCAAGGCACGGCGACCACGCACGTGCATGTGCACGTCGCCACAGGCCACGGCGCGGATACCCACATCAGCCGCCAGTGCCCGCAACCGTTGCAGGGGCATGGCATCGTCACTGCCCCGGTGCAGGTGCACGGCCAGCCACAGGCGCTCAGCGAACACACTGCGCAGCCACGCGCCGGTAGCGGTATCGCCACTGTCAGCGGCCACCCACAAGGCCAGCAGGCCTTGGTGGTGCAGCAGCAAGTCATCACGAAACAGCTGGTACGCCCCCTTCTCTGCCCGCCGCCGGGCACGGGTGATCAGCACGCACAGGTTCTGGTAGCCGGTCAGGTTCTCGACCAGCAGCACCAGCTTGGGCCCGTCGCACAATTGCACCTCGCTGCCAACGATCAGCCGCAACTGGTGCACCTTGGCTGCCTGCCAGGCGCGCACGATACCGGCCAGCGTGCATTCGTCAGTGATTGCCAAGGCCTGGTAGCCCTGCTCGCGCGCACGCCGGAACAGCTCGTCGGCGCTCGATGCACCGCGCTGGAAGCTGAAGTTGGAAAGGCAATGCAGCTCGGCATAACCCGGGGTGTTCATGCGAACCAACCCTGCAGCCAAAGCGGGCCGGCCTGGCTCAGGTCGCGGTAGGCCCAGCCGCGCAGGCCGTCACGGGTTTCGATGCGGTAGTAGTCGCGACGCACATCGCCGCCATCCCACCAACCTGATTCGATGCGTTCGGCATAGCCCTGCACCTGGTAGGCGGCATCATCCAGCGCGATCGGTGCCGACAACAGCCACCCCGGGCGGCTGCCCGGTGCAACCGGCATGTTGCCTTGGGCACCCTGCTCCGCCAACTGCCAGGCGCATTCGGGGCGGTGATCGGCGGCTGCGCCAAGCCCCTTGACGGCCTCATCCCCCAGGCGGGCGCGCAACCGCTCACGCAATTGCGCCCAGGGTTGCGCCTGTTGCGCCCGCGGGTCGAACAACGCCTGATGCTGTGGCACGAAGGGTGGCAAGTCTTCGGCAACCAGCCGCAGGTTGCGCACCGGTGCGGGTATGCGCAGCGGCTCAAGGCGCCCACGGGCCAGCTCGAACAGCATCGCAGCATCGCGTTCGGCCGCCAGCAGGCCCACCTTGAGCAGGGTATCCGGCCCCTCGGCGTGCTCCAGATGCAGGCAGAAGCGCTGCACGCCACAGTCTCGCCCGGCCAGAAATGCAGCAAGGTCGTTGAGCATGCGCCGCAGCGGGAACAATAGCGCCTGGTGCGATTCGACGTCGAAGTTGAGTTCCAGCCGGGTTTCGAAACGGTCGGGTGGCTGGTAGAAGTCCAGCCCCAGGTTGCGCAGGCCGAGCAACTGGTCGAGGTGCAGCTGCACCTGGGCCGCAAAGCGCCTGGCCAAGGTATCGCGCGGCAAGGCCAATACCTGGCCCAGCTGGTGCAAGCCCATGCGGGCAAACGCTTCGGCCGCCTCTGCCGGCAGGCCGACGCGCGTGATGGGCATGCCAAGCAGCGCCGCTCGGGTGGCGTCGACATCGCCCACGGCCAGGCCATCGTGGCCATTGGCGAGCATGCGAGCAGCCACCGGGTTGCTGGCCAGGACAATGCGTTGACGCAGGCCCAGTTCTGCCAGTTCCTGACGCAGACGTGCCTCGAACAAAGGCCAGGGCCCGAACAGTTGCAGGCTGGAGCCCACTTCCAGCAGCAGCGCCCGAGGGTAATGCAGGCTGACCTGGGCACTGAAGCGGTAGGCCCAGGCCGCCAGCAACTGTTGCACCTGATCGATGCGTTTGGGGTCAGCTTCGACGCAGGTGAAGCCATCGGCCAGGGCACGCGCTGCGGTCAGGGTTTGCCCGGCGCGCAGGCCCAGTGCAGCGGCCGCCGGGTTGACTGCCTGCAACACGCGACGTTGGGTCGGCCCGCCAATCAGCACCAAGGGTGTGTCAGGGTCGTCACGCTCACGCAGGACGGTGTCCAGCGCAAGCTGCGGGAGCAGGATGCAGGCCCAGAGCATGGTGCATCAGCCCCGCCCCGGGCAGGGTATTGGCAGCGCGGGTGGCATGCCACCCCGGCTTTTCAGCACGCGCCATTGCGCCGGGCGTGTGTCGACTGCAATGCGCAGCGCTGCGGGTGAAGGGTTGTGCGACGCCTGCTGCGGCCTGCAGGCGAACGCCAGTGCCTGCCCGGTTTCGGCCGCTACCTGCAAGCGCCGCAGGGCGCGGTCATCGGCACGTTCCGGCCAGCACAGCACCGCCGCGCAACTGCCCGAGCGCAGGCACTGTTCGGCAGCCCACAGGGCATCGGCAGGCTCGGCATCCACCTGTACCAGCCAGCGCAGGTCCACCCCCGCTGCCTGCCAGGCCGGTGCAAAAGGGATGAAGGGTGGAGCCACCAGCACCACTCTGCTGGCTTCTGCACTCAGCCGAGCCAGGGTTGGCCACAGCAACTGCAATTCGCCACAGCCGGGGTTGGCCAGCAACAGCTCGCTCAGTGCTGCCGCCGGCCAGCCACCTTCCGGCAAACGTTCGTCGAGGGCCGCATGGCCGGTGGGCTGCAGCCCGAGTGGCCGCGCCTGGGCCTGCCGGCCGCGCCATACCCGGCGCTGCTCCAGCAGCCTGTCGAGGTCGACCACGGCGCCCATCAGTCACGCCTCAGCAAGCCGCAGAACACGCCTTCGATGAAAAAGTCCTGTTCGGGCTGCACATCGATCGGCGCATACGCAGGGTTGCGTGGCAACAGCCGGTAAGTGCCGCCTTGGCGTTGCAGGCGTTTGATGGTCACTTCGCCGTCCAGGCGCGCAACCACGATTTGCCCGTCGCGGGCGTCGGCCTGTTGCAGGATGCCGACCAGGTCACCGTCAAAGATGCCGTCGTCGATCATCGAGTCGCCCCGCACCTTCAGCAGGTAGTCGGGGGTACGGCGGAACAGGCTGGGGTCGAGCAGCAACTGCTCGTGGATGTCCAGGTCCGGGCCGATGGGGGCACCCGCCGCCACCTGGCCCAGCACGGGTATTTCGAGGATTTCCGGCCGGCGCAGCGGTTCGGCCAGGCGTATGCCCCGGGCCTGGTTTGGCGTGACATCGATGTAACCGGCCTGGCACAGGGCGGTGATGTGCTTGCGCGCAACGCTGCGCGAGGCAAAACCGAAGCGCGTGGCGATATCGGCCAGGCTCGGCGGCTGACCATGCTCGGCAATGCGCTCACGGATGAATTCGAAAATGGCGCGGCGTTTGGGGGTAAGAGTGTCCATGGAGCACATTTGTACTCTTTTCGGAGCACGCTGAACAGCCCCCTTCGTCGTCAGCTTTGGTTATGATCCCCTGGCTTGTGTTTTTTCATCTGGATATCCCATGCTGACCGCCCTGCTGTTCGACCTTGACGGTACCCTCACCGACACTGACACCCTGCACCTGCAGGCCTTTCGCCAACTGCTGCGCGAACACGACGGCCGCGAGCTGAGCCAGGCGCAGTTCGACGCCCAGGTCAGCGGCCGCGCCAACGGCGAGCTGTTCGCCGAGCTGTTCAGCGGCGCCAGTGTCGAACAGTGCCAGGCATTGGCCGACCGCAAGGAAGCGCTGTTTCGCGCGATGTCGCCGTCGCTTGAGCCAATGCCAGGCCTGTTGCGCCTGCTGGAGCATGCCCAGGCCCATGACATCGGCATGTGCGTGGTGACCAACGCACCGCGGCTGAACGCCGAGCACATGCTGAACGCCATGGGCCTGGGCCAGCACTTTGAACATGTGCTGGTGGCCGAAGAACTGGCACGGCCCAAACCGGACCCGCTGCCCTACCTCACCGGCCTGCAGCGGCTGGGTGCCGAGGCCGGGCAAGCGCTGGCCTTCGAGGACTCATTGCCGGGGACGGCTGCAGCCAGTGGCGCGGGGATCTTTACCGTGGGCGTGGCCACGACGCAGACCCCGGAGCGGTTGCTGGCGGCGGGCGCCAGGCTGGTTGTCGACGATTTCAATGATGCGGCGTTGTGGGCGTTGATCGAGCGTATGGCTTCAGACAGGGGCTGTGTTCCCGAAGGCTAGGGAGTGGGAGCCGAACCTGCTGGCGCTGCAGCCGGGGTGCCGGATGTACAACCTGGAACGCTAAGCCGTGACGCCGCATTTCGCCCTTGCAGCCATACCGCCAAAGCCGCCAACCCTGCGGGTAGCAACAACGAAGCGAATACCTGGGCAAAGCTCCAGCCCAGTGCCAGCATCTGTGCCCCGGCAAAGGCACTGAGAATCGCACCCAGGCGCCCGATGCCGCTCATCCAGCTGGCGCCGGTCGCCCGTGCTTCAGTCGGGTAAAAAGCCGCCGCCAGTGCATTCATGCCAACACTTGCCCCATTAAGGCCAAAGCCCACAGCGCTCGCAACCGCACACAACCAGGCGAAGTCCGCAGCGACCTGACCAATTGCAAAAATCACCGCACCACTGAACAGGAAGGTCAGTACCAGCACGCGCTGCGCCGGGTAGCGATCCATGGCCCAACCCACCGAAATCGCGCCCAACGGGCCGCCAATCTGGAAACAGGCGGTGACGATGGCCGCTTCGGCCACCGAAAACCCGCCCCCCTCCTTTACCAGCGTCGGCAACCAGCCGCTGAACAGATAGACCAGGAACAGCGCCAGCACGTACCCGCCCCAGAGCATGCAGGTACCAAAGCGATACCGCGCAGAGAGGATGGTGCCGATTGCACCGCCTGCAGCCTGGGCTTTACCGGGCAAGACAAAGGTCGTGTCGGCGTTGACATGCTCAGGTGCCAGGCGACGGACAATGGCCAGAATGCGCTTGCGGTCCGCCCCTTTGCTGACCAGGAACGTCACCGATTCCGGCAGGCGCCAATACAGCAACGGCAGGACCATCAGCGGCAACACCCCACCCAATGCCAAGACACTGCGCCAGCCCAGGTTCGGAATCATCCAGGCGCTGACGAAACCACCTGCCGCAGCGCCCAGGGAGAAGCCGCAGAATGCCAGGGTAATGAGCAGCGAGCGGCTGCGTGCCGGGGCATACTCGCTGACCAGGGTGCTGGCATTGGGCATGGCTGCGCCCAGGCCCAGGCCGGTCAGAAAGCGCAACGCGACCAGGGCTTCCAGGTTGGGTGAAAAGGCCGAGGCCAGTGTCCAGAGGCCGAACAGCAGCACGCTGCACAGCAACACCGCCTTGCGCCCGTAACGGTCCGCCAAGGGGCCGGCAATCAAGGCGCCGAGTGCCAGGCCGATCAACGCGGCGCTCAATACCGGGCCCAGACTTTGCGCATCCAGGCCCCAGTCGCTTTTCAATTGCGGGGCAATGAAGCCGATGATGGCGACGTCCAGGCCGTCCAGGGCGATGATGAGAAAGCCAAGGAACACCACCCATTTCTGGTAGCGGCCGATGGGTTGCTGGTCGATCAGTTGGCGCACGTCGAGCGTGTTGTTCATAGGTGTCACCTGTTGTTGTTGTTATGACGGTGTTTGTCGCAGCCCTAGTGGAAAAGGCTGGGTAAGCGCACAGGCCTTATGATGCGTGTTTCCTGAGCCACCACCAGGTCGCGGGTGGCATGCAGGTACGCGGCAAAGTCCGGGTCGGCATCCCGCGCTGCGCTGCGCTTCTCGAAGTCATCGAGGCTGTCATAGCCCCACAAGTGCACCACCTGGTTCAACGGCCCGATGCTGCTGGTGTAAAACGCCAGGGGTGCACCGAGGTGGCGCAGCAGGATCGGCATCGCCAGCTGGTCGAACGCCTCGAGAAAGGCCGCCATGCCGCGTGGGCGAATGGTGTAGATGCGGTGGTCGACCACAGGCTTGTCCATCACGCCACCTCCCGTGCGTTGCCCGCCGCCAGCCCCTGCTCGACACCCGCCAGATGGCGCCCGGTGATGTAGGCAAAGGTCATGATCGGCCCCAGGGTGATGCCCGCCCCGGGGTAGTTGCCGCCCATGATGCTGGCGCGGTCGTTACCCACCGCATACAGGCCGTCGATGACTTGCCCGTCGGCCGCCAACACTTCACCGGTCACACGGGTGCGCAGCCCGTCGAAAGTGCCCAGATCGCCCATGATCACTTTCACGGCAAAGTACGGTCCCTCGCCAACCGGCGCTACGCACGGGTTGGGTTGTTGCTGCGGGTCGGCCAGGTAGCGATTGAAGCTGGTGCTGCCGCGGCCGAACTGACGGTCTTCGCCGTGGACAGCGCCAAGGTTGTACTCGCGCACAGTCTGCTCCAGCCCTTGCGCATCGATACCGGCCTTGCCGGCCAACTCCGCCAGGGTCTGGCCCTTGAGCAGGTAGCCGTTGCGCAGCAATGGCCCCAGCGGCATCGGCGCAGGCTTGGCAAAGCCCAGCCCGTATTTGGCCAGGGTGCGGCGGTCGCATACCAGCCACATGGCGGTTTCTGCCTGGTCGGAACACGCCTCGATCAGCGCTGCGCCTACGTCGTGGTAGGCATTCGACTCGTTGGTGAATCGCTGCCCCGAACGCAGCACGCCGATCACACCCGGCTTGTAGCGGTCGAGCAAATGCGGAAAGGCAATATGCCGCCCACCACCCACCGGCACCTTCGACACCGGCATCCAGGCTGCAGGTGCCTGCAGGCAGATATCGACCTTTGCTCCCAGCGCCTCGGCCATGCGCGCGCCATCGCCGGTGTTGCCCGCTGGCACCGGTGAAAAATGCTCGCCGCCACGCCGTACATGCGGGTAGGCCTGGCGCAGCCGTTGCAGGTCATGGGAGAAACCGCCACAGGCCAGCACCACCCCACGCCGGGCCTCGATGCGCTGCTCGCTGCCGGCCTGCCCGGTCACCGCCCCCACTACCCGCGCCCCTTCGCGCAGCAACTGCCGCGCCGGGGTGCCTGTGAGAATCGGAATGCCCAGGTCCAGTGCCGAGCGTACCAGCCGTGCCGCCAGGGCATTGCCACTGGTGACCTGGGTGCCGCGTCGGTACAGGGCCAGCTCCTTCAAATGGGTCAGCAGGCGTTTGGCCACGTAGGCGAACGAGGTCAACGAACGGGTGACATTGAAGAAGTGCTTGAGGTCGGCATTCGACGAGTTGAACATCATGCCGATGAAGGTGATGGTCTTCAGCGGCGGGCGCAGCCGCGCCATGTCGGGCCCCAGACCACGGATGTCGTAAGGTGCGGCCAGTATCGAGCGGCCCACATCGACGCCGCCTTCCACCTGCGGGTGATAATCGGGGTACAGCGTGGGCACGAATTTGACTGCCGTCTCGCGCTCGAAAAACTCAACCATCTGCGGCGCGTAGCGCAAGAATGCCTCCACCCCGGCCGCATCGAAGCAGGCACCGGTTTCGTTGCGCAGGTAGGTCATGGCCGCTGCTTGGCTGTCATTGCCCCCGTGCCGGGTGCCCGGCACCCACAGCACACCACCGGAAAACGCCGTGGTGCCGCCGAAGCACGCCTCCTTTTCGATGACGATCACATCCAGGCCAAGCTTTTTCGCCGTGATGGCTGTCGCCAGGCCGCCAGCACCCGCACCGATGACCAGTACATCGCAGCTACGCGTACTCATTGGCCTGCCCCCTCGAAGCCAGGGCGCGGGATCAATGCCATGGGCATGCTTTCCAGTCCGCCATCCACGGTCAGCTCGGCGCCGTTGATATAGTCGGCGCGGCGGCTGGCCAGAAACAGCACGGCTTCGGCGATGTCTTGCGGCTCACCGATGCGCTGGTTGGCGGTCATGGCGCTACGCCGGCGCGCCACCTGTGGGTCGGCATAGAACGCCGCCGACAATGGCGTGCGGATCAAACCCGGGCATACGGCGTTGCTGCGCACACCGCGCGGCCCCCATTCCACGGCGATCTGCCGCGACAACATGCTGACGCCTGCCTTCGCCGCGCTGTAAGCGCCACTGTTGGGTTGCGGGTAATGGGCTGCAATCGAGGCCACATGCACGATACGGCCCTGGCCGCAGTCCAGCATGGAACGGCCAAAGGCCTGGGCACACAAAAGGTAGCCACTGAGGTTGACCGCCAGCACCTGGTTCCATTGTTCCAGGCTTAGCGTGTCCAGCGCACCGGGGCGCAGCACGCTGGCATTGTTGACCAGTACATCGCAGCGCCCATGCAGCGCCTGTACCTGGGCCGCAGCCTGCTCCACGCTGGCCGGGTCGGCAATGTCGCAGGCCAGGGCACTGACTTCGCCTGCACTGTGTTCCCCCAGGGTGGCCGCCAGTTCGCGGCATTTGTCCAGGTCGCGGTCAAGCAGCACCACGTGGGCCTGCTGCTCCACCAAGGCTGCGGCCAATGCTGCGCCAATGCCGCCGGCCGCGCCGGTCACCACGCATACGGCCGACTCCAGGCCTAGCCACTGAGAAAGGATCTTGTTGTTGTGCATGCTGCTCTCCAGAGCGTTGCTTGTTCTGGGCAACAGGCTATGGCCGGCAGGCCCACCGGCAGAATGGACAAAACCTGCAACCAGCCCCACATTCCCGTCAATTTGCCCACTGCGCCCTGAAGCCTGCGGGCAGCTATGGCACAGTAGCGGGTACTGAACAGAACAATTACAACACCATGAACAAGATCCCCAATTACGCCCTGTACGGTGAAACCGCGCAGCCGGTGTGGCACGAAGCCTTGCATGTGGAGCAGATATCCCAGCGCTCTGGCGCGCACAACTGGGAGATTGCCGCACACCGTCACGAAGGCTTGCTGCAGCTGTTGTACCTGCAAAGCGGTGGCGGCGAGGTGCTGTTCGACAGTGACCGGTTTCAGGTTCATGCACCCTGCGTGGTGTACGTCCCGGCGCAGGTGGTGCATGGATTTCATTGGGCCAGCCAGGTAGAAGGCCAGGTAATCACGGCTGCGCAGCACCCGCTGGATAGCATCGCCCATGTGCTGGCACCCAACGTGCGGGTGCAACTGCGCAAACCACAGGTGATTGCCCTGCCCCACTGGGCCGCCGATGAAGACCCGTTGTTGCCCCTGTTTCGGGCCCTGCGCGAGGAATACCACAACCGCGCCCGCGAGCATGTGGCCAGCAGCATGGCGCTATTGCTGGCACTGATGATCCATGTCCTGCGCCATGAGCCGTACATGCCCGCAGGTGAGCAGCGCCCAGTATCAAGACGCAGCCAGCAGCTGACGGCTTTTCGCGAGCTGGTAGACATGCACTACCGCGCGCACTGGCCACTGGCGGAATACGCCGCCGAATTGGGCATGACCCTGGTGACGTTGGGGCGGTTGTGCCAGGAACACCTGGGCATGACGCCGATGAATGTGATCAATGCCCGACTGGTGCTGGAGGCCAAGCGCATGCTCGGGCATTCGAGCCTGAGCGTGAAAGAGATCGCCCATGAGCTGGGGTTTGCCGATGTGGGGTATTTCAGCCGGTTCTTTCGCAAGCAGGCGGGGGTGAGCCCTAGCGGATTTCGGGAGGGCCAGTAACGCCCGCAGGTTCTGTGGGCGGTACTGGCAATGCACGCGTCTGTGGCTTACCCGCGAAGAAACCCGTGCAGGAAACATCAAACAGCCAAGGCCCGCTGCACTTCCCCCACCGTGGTCGCCAAACTGCTCAGGTGCAGGCTCGACACCCGCTCCACCGGCGCCTGATCCAGCGGCCATTGCAAGGCAATGCTGCCGACCAGGCGCCCTTCGGCATGTACTGGCAAGGCAATGGCGCGGATCAGGAACGGCAGGCGCACCGGGTATTCCCAGTAGCCTTCGGTGCGCTGACCAAAGCCCTTGTGCGCTTGTTCTTCGATATCGCGTAACAACCCGTCGTCACCCAGCCGCTCATGGGCCGCCAGGCGCTGCACTTCGTCCACCGCCAGCTCCCCCAGGCACGCCCGCCCCATCGCCGAATGAAACAGGCTGGCATGCTGCCCAACAATCTGACTGGTGTGCGGATAGCGCTTGCGCAGCACCTGGGGAATGGCGCTTTCCATCACCTCCAGCCGCTGGCCGTCGAAACACGACAGGTCAGCGACCAGCCCGGTGCGCTCACTCAGCTCCAGCAGCATGGGCGCTGCGCTTTCCACCAGGCGCCGCTTGAAACGCAACTGGCGGTCACCGAACAGGCGTCGCGCGCACAGCCGGTAGCGCCGGTCGGCAAGGCCGCGGTACACCCAGCCTTGCGCCTGCAAGGTGGCGATCATGCGCGACACCGTGGCCTTGGGCAGCGCCGTCAGGTAGTGCAGTTCTTCCAGGCCCAACGCCTGGTGTTCGCCCAGCAGGTCGACGATGGCCAGCGCCCGCTCCACCGAACGCACGCCGCCGCTGTCTGCCGTGATGCCCATGGGTATGACCTCCTTGTAGCGGGATGGTCAGGATAGCCAGCAAGATCCGCGCCTGCCCGTGCTTTCATGGCGCAAGCAGGCGTTGTGGCGGGCAGCGCACCACCCAGCGGGTGAGCTGTTCGTGGGCATACGCCAGCTGCAGCACGGCATGGTCGGCCTGCGCCGGGCCTATGATTTGCAGGCCCATGGGCAACCCGGCGGCATTGAACCCCACCGGCACGCTGATGCTCGGCAAGCCGGCCAAGGTCGGCCCGATCACCACTTCCATCCAGCGGTGGTAGGTGTCCATTGCCCGCCCCCCGACCACCGTCGGCCATGGCTGGCGTGCATCGAAAGGGAACACCTGGGCCGAGGGCAACAGCAGGAAGTCGTAACGCTCGAACAGCTTGCCCATGGCGCGGTACCAGTCACTGCGGTCCAACGAAGCCTGGTACAGCGCCGCCGCACTCAGCTGCAAGCCACCTTCCACCTCCCACTGTGCTTCGGGCTTGAGCAATGCGCGCTTGCCAGGGTCGGCATAGGCTGCGCCGAGGTTGCCATGCACCAGGAAGTGGCGGTGGGTCAGCCAGCATTGCCACAAGCGCGCCAGGTTGAATGCCGGCTGGCAGGCCTCGACCCGGCAGCCCAGCTCGGCAAAGTCGGCCAGCGCCGACTCGCACAGGCTCATTACCCCGTCATCCATCGGCAGATAGCCGTTGTAGTCGCCCAGCCAGCCCACCCGTACACCGCGAAAATCGCGCGGCAAGCCAACGGCAAAATCGCGCCGGCCTTCGCTCAGCGACAGCGGCGCCCGGGTATCAACACCCGCCTGTATCGACAGCAGCCGCGCCACGTCGACTACACTGCGGCCCATCGGCCCTTCTGTGGCCAGCTGCTGCACGAACAGCTCGGGCGCCGGCCCATGCGGCACGCGGCCCTGCGATGGGCGCAGGCCGAACAGGTTATTGAACGCCGCCGGGTTGCGCAGCGAGCCCATCATGTCGCTGCCGTCGGCCACCGGCAGCAAGCGCATGGCCAGCGCCGCTGCAGCCCCACCGCTGCTGCCACCCGCCACCCGCGACGGGTCGTAGGCGTTGATGGTGGTGCCAAACAAGGGGTTGTAGCTTTGCGAGCCCAGGCCAAACTCAGGCACATTGCTCTTGCCCATGATCAATGCCCCGCTCGCCCGCACCCGCGCCACGCTGATCGCATCCTGTTCGGGTACCTGCTCGGCAAACAGCGGCGAGCCGAGCGTGGTACGCAGCCCGGCCGTGGCGGCGAGGTCCTTGATTGCCTGCGGCATGCCATGCATCCAGCCGCGCGAATGGCCACAGGCCAGTTCGCGGTCACGCGTCTCGGCCTCGGCCAGCAGCACTTCGGCCGGGCGCAGCGAGACCAGTGCATTGACCTGCCGATTGAAGCGCTCGACATGCCCCAGGTAAGCCTGCATCACTTCCCGGCATGACAACTGGCGGGCATGGATGGCCTGGGACAGTGCCTCGGCATCAAGGGCAACAATGGGGTCGATGGCTAGCGGCTTCACGGTTTTACTCCAAGGTTGAAGGCGGCAGGTTTGACTACCCGCGGTGCTTCTTTCAGGCAATAGGTGCCCAGCAATGTCAGCAGGCAGGCAAACAGCACGTAGAACGCCGGCGCCACTGGGGTGCCGAGCACCTGGGTGAGCCAGGTCACGATCAACGGGGCAAAGCCACCGAACACCATCACCGCCACGTTGTAGGCCACCGACACGCCGGTGGAACGCACCTGGACCGGGAACTGTTCGGCCAGGGCAGTAGGCGCCGGGCCGAAGAAACCACCGATGGCCGTGCACAACAGCAGTTGCATGACCAACAGGCGCTCCAGGGAAGGCGCAGCGGCCATCCACACATACAGTGGGTAGACCATCACGAAGAACGCCAGGGTGAAGGCCATCAGCACCGGGCGCCGCCCCAGCCGGTCAGATAGCGCCCCGGACAACGGAATCACGAGGGTCATCAGCCCCACGGCGAGCATCTGCACCAGCAGCACCTGGTCCAGCGGCAGGCCTAGGCTTTTGTGGGCGAAGGTCGGCATGTTCACCAGCACCACGTAGAACGATACCGTCGCGCCGCAGGCCAACCCCATCGACACCAGCAGGCTGCGCCGGTGTTCACGCAGCACCTGCCACAGGCTGGGCGACTGGCCCTTGGCATGGCGACGCGCCTCGACAAACGCCTCAGGCTCCTCCATATGCTTGCGAATCCACAGCCCGACCGGCCCGATCAGCAGGCCCAGCACGAACGGGATGCGCCAGCCCCAGCTGTCCAGCGCCTCAGGCGAGCACAGGTGGGTAACCAACGCCACCATTGCCGCCCCGGAAAACACCGCCAGGCACTGCCCTACCAATTGCCACGAACCATAAAGGCCCTTGCGGTGGGCAGGCGCGCTTTCCACCAGAAACGCCGTGGCGCTGGCGTATTCACCACCGGTGGCAAAGCCCTGCAGCATGCGCGCCACCACGATCAGCAGCGGCGCAGCCATGCCGATGGCCAGGTAGTCGGGCGCGAAGGCGATCATGGCGATGGACACGGTCATCAGGCGGATGATCATCTGCATGGCCGCCTTGCGGCCCTTGCGGTCGGAATACATGCCCAGCAGCACGCCGCCCACAGGGCGCATGAAAAACCCGACGCCGAAGGTGGCAAGGGCCATCAGCAGCGAGGCGTACGCGTCGTCGGACGGGAAGAACTGCCGGGCGATGATGCTGGCCAGAAAGCCATACACGATAAAGTCATACCATTCCAGGGCGTTGCCGATAACGGCGGCCACCACTTGCCGGGTACGCGACACGCCGGTGCTCGAAGTCTGCATAGGGAACACTCCACACAATGATTGGGTGATCGCCCAGGCGCAGTCGCGCCCGGGTTCCAGCGGCAGTGGTCAAAAAGGGACAATCAGGCAGGTGCCAACCAGCGCTCTGCCAGCGCGCCCCAATAGGCGGCGCCGGTCAGCAGGATGTCGTCGTTGAAGTCGTAGGCCGGGTTGTGCACCATCGGCCGCGATACACCATTGCCGATGAACAGGTAGGCCCCCGGGCAGCGCTGCAGCATCCAGGCGAAGTCTTCGCTGCCCATCAGCTTGCGGGTGTTGCCATCCACTGCCTGGGCGCCCAGCAACTCGACCCCTACCTGGGTGGCAAAGGCGTTTTCAGCGGCATGGTTGACCAGCACCGGGTAGGCCGGGCGGTGCTCGATGCTTGCGCGGCAGCCAAAGCTCTCGGCTTGACTGACGATGATTGCCCGCACCCGCTCAAGGGCCTGCGCCCGCACCTCGGCGTTCAGCGCGCGCAGGCTAAGGCGCAACAGCGCCTGTTGCGGGATCACGTTGGCCGCTTCGCCGGCCTGCAACGCGCCGACGGTGACCACTGCCGCCTCCTGCGCATCGATATTGCGCGCCACCACGGTTTGCAGCGCCATCACCACACTGGCAGCCGCCACCAGCGGGTCGACGGTCAGGTGCGGCATCGAGCCATGGCCACCCACCCCGTCCAGGGTCACCGTCAGCAGGTCTTGCGAAGCCATCATCGGCCCCTCACGAAACCCCAGGTGCCCGGCCGGCAGCCCTGGCATGTTGTGCATGCCAAATAGCGCATCACATGGGAAGCGCTCCAGCAGGCCGTCGGCCAGCATCGCCTCGGCCCCGCCCTGGCCCTCCTCGGCCGGCTGGAAGATCAGTGTCAGCGTGCCGTCGAACTGCCGGGTGGCCGCCAGGTAGCGTGCGGCGCCAAGCAGCATGGTGGTGTGCCCGTCATGACCACAGGCGTGCATGCAGCCTGGGTGCTGGCTGCTGTATGCCGCGCCCGTTGCTTCGTGGATGGGCAGCGCGTCCATGTCGGCGCGCAGGCCCAGCCGGCGGGGGCTGCTGCCGTTGCGCAGCACGCCGACCACGCCGGTCTTGCCGATACCGGTGTGCACTTCATAGCCCCATGCCTCCAGCAGTCGGGCGACCAATGCCGAGGTGCGGCTTTCTTCAAAGCCCAGTTCCGGGTGAGCGTGGATATCGTGACGGATCGCGTGCAGGTCGCTGGCCACGTCGGCGAGCCAGGCCTGGATATGCTGATGTCGGGACATGTGGAGTCTCCTCGCGCGGGTGGTTTCCCGTTCTTGTTGTTCGCCTTCAGGTCACGACAGGTGAGGCAGGTCGTGCTTGGCTCACAGATAAGCGCGAGTGACGCGGGATCACAAACGAATGTGGTTCCGCCCAGCGGAACCAGTCGGGGGGAAAAGCGGAATGGGTGTGGAGTTGGAGTCGTAGGTAAAGCTGTACGTGGCGTTGTTTTCGTTGAATAGTGCGGTCAGGCGGCCTTGTCGTACTCGTAGCGAACCCGTTGGCCCTTGGCATCCTGGCGGCTGCTCGGCAGGCCACGGGCCGTGCGCATCAGGCGGGTGGTCTGGCCCTTGCCGTCGGTGTGGCTGAGCACCTGACCGTAGACGTTGTAGGTGAAGCTTTCCGTGGTGCCGTCCGGGTGGCTGATGCGCAGCACTTCGCCGTCGGGCTTGCGCTCCAGCGTGGTGGTCTGGTTCAGCGCGTCTGTTACCGCGACCAGGTGCTGGCGTTCGTCATAGCGGTAGTACGTACTCTTGCCTGAGCAGTCCTGGTAGCGCTCGACCTGGGCCAGGGTGTTCCACCACAGGTACTTGGACTTGTAGGTCGCATCGATGATGGTGTGCGGCAGGCCGTCATCGCTGTTCAGGTACTCGGTCATCTGGCCGAGGGCATCGAATTCGGCGAGCAGGTTGCCCTTGTCGTCGTAACGCGCTCGCCAAGTGCTGCCATCCGGGTAGCTAACCTGGGTCACCAGTGTGGTCAGGTGGTGATATTCGTAGGTGGTCTTGCGGCCCAGCGGATCGGTCTCTTCTAGCAAGCGGGAGAATTCGTCGTACTTGAATTGCAGGCGGTTACCGTCCGGCAAGGTCAGACCGACCATATTGCCGTGTTCGTCCAGCTCGATGGCGTAACGCTCGCCGCCATAGTCGCGGCTGGCGACCACGCGGTGGTCGGCGTTGTACTGTACTTCCAGCTCGCGGCCGAGCACGTCGGTGGCCCAGCTAGTGCGGCTATCGAGGTCGTAGCGGAAGTGGTAGTGCTCGCCGTCGCTGGTCCAGTGTTCGACCACACGTGGCTTGTCGCCCAGGGTTTGCCAACGGTAGTGGCAGCCCAGCCCCAGCGCGTTGCTGTGGGTCACCATCAGGCCGTCGGCGTAGCTGAAGCTGCGCACGGTGTCGCCGTTGCGGTTGATCACCGCGCTCAGCTGGCCGTGTTCGTCGTAGCGGTACTGGGTAAGCGTTTCCACCGCTTCGTTGTTCACCACGCGCTTGATGTCGGTCAGGCGGCCCAGCGGGTTGTCGTAGTGCAGGTGCACGCGGGTGCCGCCGGTGGAGCTGATGTCGGTCAGTGTGCCGTCGGGCGTGCGGGTGAAGTGCAGGAAGTGGCCGAGGACGTTCTCGATACGCTGCAGCGGCACTTCGGTGTTGGTGTCTGGCACTTCTCTAGATTGTCGAGGGGTTGCAGGAGGTAATGAGCCACCTAGGATACAGGCCCGCACAATCACCTTACACGCTTAGCGAACGTGACTTTTGACAATGACACAAATAATTATATTAGCTAAGGCAGCTTCATTCCAGCCGCTCGACAGTATCGGCTAACGGAAAAATAGTTGAAGCTGGCACCCCAACTATTTTCAATAGCTTTTTCAATATCTTTCTTTCAACAATGCCACATAAAAACAAAAACCGAAGCCAGACTAAAAATGCCTCGAAAAATCAATCGTAAATACCATCTTGCTGAGATTTTTCGATAAATATATCCTGCAAGTCACCCTGAATATCTTCACCATCTAATTTTACAACAAAATCGCCCTCGAGGTCATCCGGAAAATGGACACCATCCAACGTCCCAAGCACTACAGAAGCGCTGTCTGCGATAACAACTTTAAAAAAGTTAATGATATCATACCTTTGAGTATCATCTAGCGATGCTAGAGCATTACGCGCACGAGCATATGAGTCCTTATCTCCGTTGACGGGTTTAGTAAGAGAATTTTTATATTGAGGGAAATTTTTCTCAAACAATTCGGAATAAATAGCATCAACAAATTTATTATCACCCATAAATTTCTCCCTTTACTTCCGCATTTCTGGATACATAGATTTATTCAGAGCGATTAGCTGCTGTAGCTTTTCATTTGGCACTTCTGGATAAACACGCCTAAGTTCTCTAATGTCGCGCGCAACCACATCACGAGCACTAGTAAAAGGGAGTCCTGTCCTGGGATTTATACTACTTCTAGACACAATTCCCACACCTTCTTTAGAAACTGTATGTCCTACTCGGGGTACCAGCATAGCAGGCCCTGTAGCAGGATCGTAGCCCTCGACAAGGTCTTTCATCAAATTTTTCTGCCCAACATGATGTGAGTCCAGGCCTAGATTCTTCCCTTTAACTGCATTTTTGTTTGCCTGATGGGTACTAACATCCCACTTATCACACGCTAGCCCTAATGAGTCTATCCAGGACTGAGTGTTTTTCGCATACTGATAAAGATTATCACCACCAAACAAACCAACAGGATCTTGTGTTACAAATCTCCCCAATGCCGGATCATAATAACGAAAAGTGTTGTAATGCAGCGCAGTCTCGCGGTCGAAGTATTGTCCCTGGAATCTTAGATTTTGCTCTACCCCATTGACCGTTAGCTGCTCTATCTCACCCCACGAGCGATATGTCGCCTGCCAGACAATCTCACCCTCGCTATCGGTCAGCTCCAGTGGGGTTCCAATCTGATCCGTATGGAAGTAATAGACCTTCTGCCCTTCCCCTTCAACCTGATCAACCCGCGCCAACGGCGCATAGCTACCCGGCTCGTACAGGTACAAGATGCTCTGCCCAGGCGTTTCCTCCCGCAGCATTCGCAAGCCTTGCCAGAGAAAGCGCTTCTGCTCGGCTTCGCCATTGATTTCAGCCTGTTTGGCCACCCGCCGTCCCAGGCTGTCATACCGGTACTACCGGTGCTTTCCAGTCTGTCACCAACATACGTTTCAGCTTTAACCAGCCGGTTCTCACAGTCATAGGCGAAGTTCTGTAGCTTGCTGTGCCCCGAGCGCTTCTCGATCAGGTTGCCCCACGGGTCGTAGCGGAAATGGTATTGCTCGCCGTCGCTGGTCCAGTGCTCGACCACGCGCGGCTTGTCGCCCAGGGTTTGCCAACGGTAGTGGCAGCCCAGCCCCAGCGCGTTGCTGTGGGTCACCATCAGACCGTCGGCGTAGCTGAAGCTGAGCACGGTGTCGCCGTTGCGGTTGATCACCGCGCTCAGCTGGCCGTGTTCGTCGTAGCGGTACTGGGTAAGCGTTTCCACCGCTTCGTTGTTCACCACACGTTTGATGCCGGTCAGGCGCCCCAGCGGGTTGTCGTAGTGCAGGTGCACGCGGGTACAGCCGGTGATTCATTGCAGCGGCACTTCGCTGTTGGTGTCCGGTACTTCACCGAAGTAGAAAAAGAGGAAGAACAGGCTGTCGCGGTTTTGGGGGTGTAGTGGCTGCCCTCCGAGCTGACTGCACTTATACAATACTCTTAAGCACAACCTAGGGACTCCATGTTAACAAGAGGCTGGCTCTACCAACATCTAGCAGAGCCAGATAAACCTGCATTCTATTAAACAGCCGACACTGACGAAACGACCACCCGAAAGGCAACGTTCGAAACATTATTATGGCCAAGATCAAAAAAATCGCACCCTTCAATATTCGCCATATTTCGATTGAATCGATGCCACCCCATCACCACCCACCTCAGTTTTCTTCAATCATTTCAACGTCATCGGGCAGCGACGCTAAAATCAAAGAATAAAAATCATCGAAACCTTCTGCTATTTTATAAAGATGACCGCTATCACCTTGCTCCGCTATATCATATTTATTAATGGAGTCAGATTCGTGCAAGTGGGTTCTATCCCAATAATAAACCCCTTCTCGCCCAGGCTCAGTAACTATCACATAAGGGTTCCCTCCCCCATCTTCCCCAATCGCCAAAACGCCATTAACAAATGCCAACTCAGAAATAAATTCTTGATTAAAGCTAATAATATCGTTGCATTCCTCTCCCGGTATAACCCCAAACAAACGATCAAAACTCACCTCCCCGTCTTGAACAGACTTCAACGGCAACTGCCCAAAATCAGGATCAGTCAAATAAAAACCATTCATGCGTGCCAGTATGTTTCTATACGCACTAGGCAAAGTAACATTAACTGCTGCCTCAAGTGAGTTTATCTCAGCATCAGTCAAACCAGCTTTGTAAACTATAGGCATTTTTCGACCCTATTAACAGCTTGATTTCATATTCTTAACACCACCCGAATGGGTGAACCTGTTGTGAATTTTTTTAGGAACTTCCTGCATCGTCTTCATATTCTCATGATGATGCCAAGTATTTTTCGAATAGTCTGCCTTACCCTGAGGTGCAAGTGCATCTGCCTTGCCAAAATCACCACCAGGATTTTTACCGTGATTCCCCTTCAAGTCAGGAACATCAACTTGCTGTCGTTCAAAAGGAGTAAAGTCAGGATGGCCGTCGGGATACCTTACTACATTACCCTCCCAATCTTTATAAACCCATGTTCGTCCGTCAATCTCCATATGCACAGAACCACCTTTATCTAGCCATTTGGCAACATCAGGGGAATGTGAAGGCTTTGCACTCCATCCCCAAGGATCAATCCAAGATATCGGATTGACTCCATAGCTATACAGGTTAGCTCCTCCCAATAATCCAATTGGGTCTTGATTCACAAATCGTCCAACTTCTGGATCGTAGAATCGAAAAGTATTGTAGTGCAGGCTCGATTCGCAATCAAAATATTGACCTTGGAATCGTATATTCTGCTCCACCTCACTAACTACTAGCTGCTCTACCGAGCCCCACGAGCGATAGGTCGCCTGCCAAACGATCTCGCCCTCGCTATTGGTCAGCTCGATCGGCGTACCGATCTGATCGGTATGGAAGTAATAAAGCTTTTGCTCCTCCCCTTCAGCCTGATCGACTCGCGCCAGCGGCGCATAGCTACCCGGCTCGTACAGGTACAAGATGCTCTTCGCAGGCGATTCCTCCCGCAGCATCCTCAGCCCCTGCCAGAGGAAGCGCTTCTGCTCGACCTCGCCATTGATTTCAGCCTGCTTGGCTATTCGCCTCCCCAAGCTGTCGTACCGATACTCGCCTTGGCTTTCCAGCTTGCCATTGACCAACGTCCCCGCCCGCACCAGCCGGTTCTCACAGTCATAGCTGAAGTGCTGCAGCTTGCTGTGCCCCGAGCGTTTCTCGACCAGATTGCCCCACGGGTCGTAGCGGTACTCCTGATCCCGCCACTGTTTGATGCGGTTGTCCTTGACCTTGTCGAACTGCCGCGCATTGAAGTCCAGGCGGTTGGCTGCCGGGTCGTAGCGGAACTCCTCGCTGCCGATCAGCGAACCGGTATCGCGACTGCGCAATTGGCCGTTGGCTTCGTACTCGTACTTGATCTCGCCGCGTAGCTTGTCGAGGGTACGCACCAGTTCACCGGCCGGGTCGTACTGATAACGGCGGTGGATCGGGTTGTAGGCGTGCTCCACCAGCAACGAGGTATTCACACCGGTGTTGTGCACTTGCGAGAGCTTGTCGGCCGGCAAGGTCGAGGCAAACTGCCAGGCCTTGCGCCCCATGGCGTCGTAACCGAAGCAACTGGTGAGCTTGCCCTGGGTCCGGTACACCTCGCGGTGCAGGTCATCGCGCTCCATGTCGCTGATCACCTGGCCGTCCAGGTTCAACTGGTGCAGGTGGCCACTGCCGTAATACAGGTGATTGACCTTACGCCCATCCGGCAGGGTCAGCGTGGTCAGGTTGCTGAGCGGGTCGTACTCGTAGCCAAGCGTGCCGTCAGGGGTGATTTCTTTGGTCAGACGGCCGAGCAGATCTTAGGTGTATTCCAGCTTTTCTTCTGTGATCCCAAGCTGCTTGCCGATCCCGGTCGGTTGCCGCTCGATGCTCAGCAACCGGTCACCGTCGTCGTATGCGAATGTCTGGCTCGCATCACGGTTGATCTTGGCAACCAAACGGCCAATGGCATCACGCTCGAACAGCGTATGGCGCTCGGGCCGCTCGGCATTTTCGCCATAGCCAATCTCATCCAGTCGTGTGAGATGGCCACCGACGTCGTAGCTGAAACGCCGGGTCAGGTTATCCACCCGCACTTCTTCGCTCAGCCGGTCCGAAGTGTCGTAGGCAAAGCTGTACGTGGCGTTGTTCTCGTTGACCAGCGCGGTCAGGCGAATGGCCTTGTCGTACTCGTAGCGAACCCGCTGGCCCATGGCATCCTGGCGGCTGCTCGGCAGGCCACGGGCGGTGCGCATCAGGCGGGTGGTCTGGCCCTTGCCGTCGGTGTGGCTGAGCACCTGACCGTAGACGTTGTAGGTGAAGCTTTCCGTGGTGCCGTCCGGGTGGCTGATACGCAGCACTTCGCCGTCGGGCTTGCGCTCCAGCGTGGTGGTCTGGTTCAGCGCGTCTGTTACCGCGACCAGGTGCTGGCGTTCGTCATAGCGGTAGTACGTGCTCTTGCCCGAGCAGTCCTGGTAGCGCTCGACCTGGGCCAGGGTGTTCCACCACAGGTACTTGGACTTGTAGGTCGCGTCGATGATGGTGTGCGGCAGGCCGTCATCGCTGTTCAGGTACTCGGTCATCTGGCCGAGGGCATCGAATTCGGCGAGCAGGTTGCCCTTGTCGTCGTAGCGCGCTCGCCAGGTGCTGCCGTCCGGGTAGCTGACCTGGGTCACCAGTGTGGTCAGGTGGTGATACTCGTAAACGGTCTTGCGGCCCAGCGGGTCGGTTTCTTCGAGCAAGCGGGAGAATTCGTCGTACTTGAATTGCAGGCGGTTACCGTCCGGCAAGGTCAGGCCAACCTACCGCTCATCATAAATATATATTTTCTCTTCACCACGCAAAGTGAATAAGCCCACAAGATCCCCTTCCTCGAAAACGGGATATATCTTAATACCTGGCAAGCTATTAGACGAAAACGTTAGAATTTCCTGAAGACGCCCTTGATTCCAGTCGTAACCTAACGTCCAAAATTCCGAGTCAAAATCAACCCTGCAAGCTTTACGTACTTCTCCTTGCTCTTTATCAATTACCTTGAGCCACAAACGTTCGCCGTGACGATTCATCTTAATTGAATAATCTCGCCTGTCATCATAGAAAAAATATTCAAACCCATGAATTTCACCCTTTGCATTGTAGATATCTACCTTCTGCAACCGCCCATCCACGTAATAATATTTGTTTATATTTTTTTTACTTGTAGGTTCCTTTGCAGTCAGCCTGCTTGGCTTTACACCTGACATCTCTAATTCATAAGGAATAAATGAAATTCCGACTCCTTTCGACCACTTAATATTCGAGGCTTCGGCACAATCAGGATCAAAATCCAAAACAAAGGAAGAATCCTCAGCCTTCTTGACAACCTCATCTTTAAAGCGCTTCAAATCTTCTACCAGCATAGTTCTACCTTATCGTTTTAAATGAAATACCATCAAACAGCGACTGCTTAATCTCGGAAAGTGCGCTGAGAAATTCCTCTCGACCATTGGCTACGGAAAGCTTATCAAAGACATATTGCTTATAGGCTTTGCCGTGCACACCCGCACCTTTGTGAGGGGTGGCAGTTGTACCTGGAACCCTTGCAGACTCGGTATTGGGCAGCCAAATCCCATTACGCTTATCATTTATATCAATGTCCAATTCATCCATCTTTTTCCGGAGTGCAATCATCCTCGCATCTTTCGAGTTGGACATCACAATATGATGCGCATCATACTGACCTCCCCCCTGTGGACTTATCCCGAGTTCTTTTCGAAGAAGCTTGGCATCTGAGTTGCACGACAGACCTAGTTCATCGATCCACCCTATAGGGCTAGGTGCATATTGATATAAATTATCTCCACCTGCTAGACCGATGGGGTCTTGTGTCAGAAATCTCCCGATTTCAGGGACATAGAATCGGAACGTGTTGTAGTGCAGCCCCGTTTCGGCATCAAAGTACTGACCTTGGAAGCGTAGGTTCTGCTCCACCTCATTGACCGCTAGCTGCTCTATCTCACCCCACGAGCGATATGTCGCCTGCCAGACAATCTCACCCTCGCTATCCGTCAGCTCAAGCGGCGTCCCAATCTGATCCGTATGGAAGTAATAGACCTTCTGCCCTTCCCCTTCAACCCGATCAACCCGCGCCAACGGCGCATAGCTACCCGGCTCGTACAGGTACAGGATGTTCTGCCCAGGCGTTTCCTCCCGCAGCATCCTCAGCCCCTGCCAGAGGAAGCGCTTCTGCTCGACCTCGCCATTGATTTCAGCCTGCTTGGCTATTCGCCTCCCCAAGCTGTCGTAACGATACTCGCCTTGGCTTTCCAGCTTGCCATTGACCAACGTCTCCGCCCGCACCAGCCGGTTCTCGCAGTCATAGCTGAAGTGCTGCAGCTTGCTGTGCCCCGAGCGCTTCTCGATCTGGTTGCCCCACGGGTCGTAGCGGTACTCCTGATCCCGCCACTGTTTGATCCGGTTGTCCTTGACCTTGTCGAACTGCCGCGCATTGAAGTCCAGGCGGTTGGCTGCCGGGTCGTAGCGGAACTCCTCGCTGCCGATCAACGAGCCGGTATCGCGACTGCGCAACTGGCCGTTGGCTTCGTATTCGTACTTGATCTCGCCGCGTAACTTGTCGAGGGTACGCACCAGTTCACCGGCCGGGTCGTACTGGTAACGGCGGTGGATCGGGTTGTAGGCGTGCTCGACCAGCAACGAGGTATTGATGCCGGTGTTGTGCACCTGCGAAAGCTTGTCGGCCGGCAAGGTCGAGGCAAACTGCCAGGCCTTGCGCCCCATGGCGTCATAACCGAAGCAGCTGGTGAGCTTGCCCTGGGTCCGGTACACCTCGCGGTGCAGGTCGTCACGCTCCATGTCGCTGATCACCAACCCGTCCAGGTTCAGCTGGTGCAGGTGGCCGCTGCCGTAGTACAGGTGATTGACCTTGCGCCCATCCGGGAGGGTCAGCGTGGTCAGGTTGCTGAGCGGGTCGTACTCGTAGCCAAGCGTGCCGTCAGGGGTGATTTCTTTGGTCAGACGGCCGAGCAGATCGTAGGTGTATTCCAGCTTTTCTTCCGTGATCCCAAGCTGCTTGCCGATCCCGGTCGGTTGCCGCTCGATGCTCAGCAACCGGTCACCGTCGTCGTATGCGAATGTCTGGCTCGCATCACGGTTGATCTTGGCAACCAAACGCCCAATGGCATCACGCTCGAACAGCGTATGGCGCTCCGGCCGTTCGGCATTCTCGCCATAGCCAATCTCATCCAGTCGTGTGAGATGGCCACCGACGTCGTAGCTGAAACGCCGGGTCAGGTTATCCACCCGCACTTCTTCGCTCAGCCGGTCCGAAGCGTCGTAGGCAAAGCTGTACGTGGCGTTGTTCTCGTTGACCAGCGCGGTCAGGCGAATGGCCTTGTCGTACTCGTAGCGAACCCGCTGGCCCTTGGCATCCTGGCGGCTGCTCGGCAGGCCGCGGGCGGTGCGCATCAGGCGAGTGGTCTGGCCCTTGCCGTCGGTGTGGCTGAGCACCTGACCGTATACGTTGTAGGTGAAGCTTTCCGTGGTGCCGTCCGGGTGGCTGATGCGCAGCACTTCGCCGTGGGGCTTGCGCGCCAGCGTGGTGGTCTGGTTTAGCGCATCGGTCACCGCCACCAGGTGCTGGCGTTCGTCATAGCGGTAGTACGTACTCTTGCCCGAGCAGTCCTGGTAGCGCTCGACCTGGGCCAGGGTGTTCCACCACAGGTACTTGGACTTGTAGGTCGCATCGATGATGGTGTGCGGCAGGCCGTCATCGCTGTTCAGGTACTCGGTCATCTGGCCGAGGGCATCGAATTCGGCGAGCAGGTTGCCCTTG